>OIEK01000053.1_pt1 | contig 92885 bp, 80 predicted proteins | sample 1581821 | NCBI WGS metagenome assembly OIEK01 (sample SAMN03281017, study PRJEB24777) | human gut metagenome | isolation source: fecal sample PR221 from 1 month old male Chinese infant, caesarean... | reverse complement strand
TGAGGCAGCACCTGGCACGGCTGGGACGGAAGTCGCTGTCGTTCTCAAAATCGGTGGAGCTGCATGACAAAGTCATCGGGCATTATCTGAACATAAAACACTATCAATAAGTTGGAGTCATTACCCAGGTTCTCTTCTCATTTTCGTGGTTTAACCACGATTATGTGATTGCCTCCGCAATTCCTGTCTCTAACTCCCCTTCCTCGCAAAAACTGGCACTCCACGAGCATGTGTTTAGACAGTTTCATTAACGTAAACGGTTGCTTTTTACTCTGGCGGGCGAAAGGAGAAACACTGATGAGCGCCATAGATTCCCAACTTCCCTCATCTTCTGGGCAAGACCGCCCAACTGATGAGGTTGACCGCATATTATCACCAGGAAAGCTGATCATACTCGGTCTGCAACACGTCCTTGTCATGTACGCAGGTGCTGTCGCTGTTCCTCTTATGATTGGTGACCGACTGGGCCTCTCAAAAGAAGCTATTGCGATGCTCATTAGCTCGGATCTCTTTTGCTGCGGGATCGTCACATTATTGCAATGTATCGGTATCGGCCGCTTTATGGGGATCCGCCTGCCGGTGATTATGTCGGTGACCTTTGCTGCTGTAACACCAATGATAGCCATTGGGATGAACCCGGATATCGGCCTGCTGGGGATATTTGGTGCCACTATCGCCGCGGGTTTTATCACCACATTATTAGCGCCACTTATCGGTCGCTTGATGCCTTTATTCCCGCCACTGGTTACCGGTGTGGTTATTACTTCTATCGGGCTTAGCATCATTCAGGTGGGTATTGACTGGGCCGCCGGAGGTAAAGGGAATCCGCAATATGGTAATCCCGTTTATTTAGGTATCTCCTTTGCCGTCTTAATTTTTATCTTGCTCATTACTCGCTATGCGAAAGGATTTATGTCCAACGTCGCCGTATTACTGGGGATTGTATTTGGCTTTTTACTTTCGTGGATGATGAATGAAGTCAATTTATCCGGGCTACATGATGCTTCATGGTTTGCGATTGTTACGCCGATGTCGTTTGGTATGCCGATTTTCGATCCCGTTTCCATTCTGACCATGACTGCCGTGTTAATCATCGTGTTTATCGAGTCGATGGGGATGTTCCTGGCACTGGGTGAAATAGTCGGTCGTAAACTCTCTTCGCACGATATTATTCGCGGGCTGCGTGTCGATGGCGTAGGGACAATGATAGGCGGCACGTTTAACAGCTTCCCCCACACGTCATTTTCTCAAAACGTTGGCCTGGTTAGCGTGACGCGCGTTCATAGCCGCTGGGTGTGTATTTCTTCGGGAATTATATTAATCCTGTTTGGCATGGTGCCCAAAATGGCGGTGCTGGTAGCCTCCATTCCGCAATTTGTGCTGGGCGGCGCTGGTCTAGTGATGTTCGGCATGGTACTGGCGACAGGGATTCGAATTCTGTCGCGCTGTAACTACACCACCAACCGTTACAACCTCTATATTGTGGCGATCAGTCTCGGCGTTGGCATGACTCCGACGCTCTCTCACGATTTCTTTTCTAAGTTACCGGCCGTACTGCAACCGCTGCTACATAGCGGCATTATGCTCGCAACCCTTAGCGCCGTTGTGCTGAACGTCTTCTTTAATGGCTATCAGCATCATGCTGACCTGGTGAAGGAATCCGTCTCTGATAAAGATTTAAAAGTCAGGACAGTACGTATGTGGCTTCTGATGCGCAAGCTGAAGAAAAATGAGCATGGAGAATAATATGAATTTTTTAATGCGCGCTATATTCAGTCTGTTGTTGCTTTTTACTCTCTCTATTCCTGTCATTTCTGACTGTGTTGCAATGGCCATTGAAAGTCGCTTCAAATATATGATGCTACTTTTTTAAATGGTTTTTACCTGTCGGCATCCGCTCAAAACGGGCGGTTGTCGATAAACGCTCACTTGGTTAATCATTTCACTCTTCAATTATCTATAATGATGAGTGATCAGAATTACATGTGAGAAATTATGCAAACGGAACACGTCATTTTATTGAATGCACAGGGAGTTCCCACGGGTACGCTGGAAAAGTATGCCGCACACACGGCAGACACCCGCTTACATCTCGCGTTCTCCAGTTGGCTGTTTAATGCCAAAGGACAATTATTAGTTACCCGCCGCGCACTGAGCAAAAAAGCATGGCCTGGCGTGTGGACTAACTCGGTTTGTGGGCACCCACAACTGGGAGAAAGCAACGAAGACGCAGTGATCCGCCGTTGCCGTTATGAGCTTGGCGTGGAAATTACGCCTCCTGAATCTATCTATCCTGACTTTCGCTACCGCGCCACCGATCCGAGTGGCATTGTGGAAAATGAAGTGTGTCCGGTATTTGCCGCACGCACCACTAGTGCGTTACAGATCAATGATGATGAAGTGATGGATTATCAATGGTGTGATTTAGCAGATGTATTACACGGTATTGATGCCACGCCGTGGGCGTTCAGTCCGTGGATGGTGATGCAGGCGACAAATCGCGAAGCCAGAAAACGATTATCTGCATTTACCCAGCTTAAATAAAAAAACCCCGACATTTGCCGGGGTTGTGAGCATAACGTAATGCTTATTTTACCGGACGCATCGCCGGGAACAGAATAACGTCGCGGATGGTATGGCTGTTGGTGAACAGCATTACCATACGGTCGATACCAATTCCCAGACCTGCTGTCGGCGGTAAGCCATGTTCCAGTGCGGTGACGTAATCTTCATCGTAGAACATCGCTTCGTCGTCACCTGCGTCTTTCGCGGCAACCTGATCCAGGAAGCGTTGCGCCTGATCTTCCGCGTCATTCAGCTCGCTAAAGCCGTTACCGATTTCACGACCACCAATGAAGAACTCAAAGCGGTCTGTGATTTCCGGGTTAACGTCGTTACGACGCGCCAGCGGAGAAACTTCTGCCGGATATTCAGTAATGAAGGTCGGCTGAATCAGATGTGCTTCTGCCACTTCTTCGAAGATCTCGGTAACGATACGGCCCAGACCCCAGCTCTTCTCAACGTGGATGCCGATAGATTCAGCAATTGCTTTCGCAGAGTCGAAGTTGTCCAGATCCGCCATGTCGGTTTCCGGGCGATATTTCTTGATCGCTTCACGCATGGTCAGTTTTTCGAACGGTTTACCGAAGTCCAGCGTCACGTCGCCGTAGGTCACTTCCGTCTTACCGAGAATATCCTGTGCCAGAGTACGGAACAGCGATTCGGTCAGCTCGATCAGATCTTTGTAATCTGCGTAAGCCATGTAGAGTTCCATCATGGTGAACTCTGGGTTATGACGTACGGAAATACCTTCGTTACGGAAGTTACGGTTGATTTCGAATACACGCTCGAAGCCACCAACCACCAGACGCTTGAGGTACAGTTCCGGCGCGATACGCAGGTACATGTCGAGATCCAGCGCGTTATGGTGGGTGATAAACGGACGCGCAGCGGCACCGCCAGGGATCACCTGCATCATCGGCGTTTCAACTTCCATAAAGCCGCGGTTCACCATGAACTGGCGAATACCAGAGAGGATCTGCGAGCGCACTTTAAAGGTGTTGCGGGATTCATCGTTGGAGATGAGATCGAGATAACGCTGACGATAGCGCGCTTCCTGATCCTGCAAGCCGTGGAATTTATCCGGCAGCGGACGCAGTGCTTTGGTCAGCAGACGCAACTCGGTGCAGTGGATAGACAGTTCGCCGGTTTTGGTTTTGAACAGCTTACCTTTCGCGCCGAGGATGTCGCCGAGGTCCCATTTTTTGAACTGCTCGTTATAAACGCCTTCCGGGAGATCGTCACGGGCAACGTACAGCTGAATGCGACCGCCAACGTCCTGCAGGGTAACGAAAGACGCTTTACCCATAATACGACGGGTCATCATGCGGCCAGCAACGGCGACTTCGATGTTCAGCGCTTCCAGTTCTTCGTTCTCTTTGCCGTCGAATTCTGCGTGCAATTGGTCAGAGGTATGATCGCGACGGAAATCGTTCGGGAAGGCAATCCCCTGCTCGCGCAGGTTCGCCAGCTTCTCACGACGCGTTTTCAGTTCATTGTTAAGATCGACTACCGCGTCAGCGCCCTGTGCGTGTTGTTCAGACATGTTGGTTCCTCATAACCCTGCTTTCAAACTTGCTTCGATAAATTGATCCAGGCTGCCGTCCAGCACGGCCTGCGTGTTGCGGGTTTCTACCCCGGTGCGCAGATCTTTAATGCGGGAGTCATCAAGGACATAAGAACGAATCTGGCTGCCCCAGCCGATGTCGGATTTGTTATCTTCCATCGCCTGTTTCTCGGCATTTTTCTTCTGCATCTCCAGTTCATAAAGCTTCGCTTTCATCTGCTTCATGGCCTGATCTTTGTTCTTGTGCTGGGAACGGTCGTTCTGGCACTGGGTCACGATCCCGGTCGGGATGTGGGTAATACGCACCGCAGATTCGGTACGGTTAACGTGCTGACCGCCCGCGCCGGACGCGCGATAAACGTCAATGCGCAGATCCGCCGGGTTGATTTCGATATCAATATCATCATCAACTTCCGGATAAACAAACGCGGAGCTGAACGACGTGTGGCGACGACCGCCGGAGTCAAACGGGCTTTTACGCACCAGGCGGTGAACGCCGGTTTCTGTACGCAGCCAGCCGTAAGCGTAATCGCCGGAGATTTTGATCGTCACGGATTTAATACCCGCCACTTCACCTTCCGACTCTTCGATGATTTCAGTTTTGAAACCACGCGATTCTGCCCAGCGCAGATACATACGCTCAAGCATGCTCGCCCAGTCCTGTGCTTCCGTACCGCCAGACCCCGCCTGAATATCGAGGTAGCAGTCGGCGCTGTCATATTCGCCAGAGAACATACGGCGGAACTCAAGCTGCGCCAGTTTTTCTTCCAGGGCGTCGAGTTCAGCAACGGCTTCGTTAAAGGTTTCTTCGTCGTCAGCTTCTACAGCCAGTTCCAGCAGACCAGAAACATCTTCCAGCCCCTGTTTCATTTGGTCGAGGGTGTCGACAACGGCTTCGAGGGAGGAACGCTCTTTACCCAGCGCCTGTGCGCGTTCGGGTTCGTTCCAGACATCCGGCTGTTCCAGCTCGGCGTTTACTTCTTCCAGACGCTCTTTCTTGGCGTCGTAGTCAAAGATACCCCCTAAGAACGTCGGAGCGTTCCGTGAGGTCCTGAATGCGATTATTTACCGGATTAATTTCAAACATGGTCTGATTTCTTTTATTGAGCTAGTCAAAATGCGGTGATAAGAGCGGGATTGTACCCAATCCACGCTCTTTTTTATAGAGAAGATGACGCTAAATTGGCCAGATATTGTCGATGATAATTTGCAGGCTGCGGTTGCCGCGAAACTCGTTGATATCGAGCTTATAAGCCAGTTGCACTTCGCGCACGCCGTTATCCGGCCAGAGGGCGGTATCGACATTAAAAGCAATACCATCCAGCAGTGGACCGCCGCCGACCGGTTCGACCATCACCTTCAAATGACGTTCGCCCACCAGCCGCTGTTGCAGCAGACGGAAATGACCGTCAAACAGCGGCTCCGGGAACATCTGCCCCCACGGGCCAGCATCGCGCAGCAGCTGCGCCACTTCCATGGTCATTTCGGCCGGGCTTAACGGACCGTCTGATACCACTTCGCCTTGCAATAGCGAAGGGTCCAGCCACTCAGTAACCAGTTCGCCAAACCGTTGTTGAAAGAGTTTGAATTTATCCTCTTCCAGCGACAAACCCGCCGCCATCGCATGACCGCCAAACTTCAGCATCATGCCAGGGTAGAGTGTGTCTAATCGCTCCAGCGCATCACGCATATGCAGCCCCTGAATGGAGCGACCGGAACCTTTCAGCGTACCGTCACCTGCTGGCGCAAACGCGATAACCGGACGGTGAAAACGCTCTTTGATGCGCGAAGCCAGAATACCGACAACGCCCTGATGCCATTCGGGGTGATACATTGCCAGCCCGCCGGGTAGCGTGTCACGGCTGCGCTCCAGTTTCTCGCACAGGGTCAGGGCTTCAATTTGCATTCCTTGTTCGATCTCTTTTCGCGTCTGGTTTAGCGCATCGAGTTCATTTGCCAGCACGCGCGCTTCGCCGATGTTGTCGCACAACAACAGCGCCACACCGACGGACATATCGTCCAGTCGTCCGGCAGCATTGAGACGTGGCCCCAGCGCAAAACCTAAATCGCTGGCGGCGAGTTTTTGTGCATCACGGTTTGCCACTTCAAGCAGCGCTTTAATCCCCGGACGGCACTTTCCGGCTCGGATGCGACTCATCCCCTGCCAGGTCAGAATGCGATTATTAGCGTCCAGCGGCACGACGTCCGCCACTGTCCCCAGCGCGACCAGATCCAGCAGTTCTGCCAGGTTAGGAATTGCGATGTTACGCTCATCAAACCAGCCCTGATCGCGCAAAAAGGTGCGCAGCGCCAGCATCAGATAAAACGCCACACCCACGCCTGCCAGTGATTTCGACGGGAAATTACAGTCGCGCAAGTTAGGGTTAATGATCGCTTCCGCTGCGGGTAATGTGTCGCCTGGCAAATGGTGATCGGTAACAATAACCGGGATGCCCAACGAGCGAGCGTGCTCAACCCCCGCATGGGAGGAAATACCGTTATCCACCGTGACAATTAACTGCGCGCCACGGGCATGGGCCTGATCGACCACTTCCGGGCTTAAGCCGTAACCGTCTTCGAAACGGTTTGGTACCAGGTAGTCGATATTGCTGCAACCAAGCGAGCGCATCGCCAGCACGCTTAGAGCCGTGCTGGTCGCGCCGTCGGCGTCGAAATCACCGACCACAATAATCCGCGTTCCTTCGCGAAAAGCGTTGTAAAGGATCTCAACGGCCTTTTCGACGCCGCTCAGTTGCTGCCAGGGCAGCATACCTTTAACACTGCGTTCCAGTTCTTGCGCACTGCGTACTCCCCGGCTGGCGTATAAACGGCGCAGCAAGGGAGGCAATTCAGCGGGCAAGTCTGCCGTTTCATCGACTTCACGGCGACGAAGTTGTATCTGTTGTTTCACGCGAATTATTTACCGCTGGTCATTTTTTGGTGTTCGTCGAGGAATTCTTTCATCTCTTTCGGCGGCTGGTAACCCGGAACAAGTGTGCCATTGCTCAGCACAACTGCCGGAGTACCGCTAACGCCAAGCTGGACGCCAAGTGCGTAATGGTCGGCAATATCCACGTCGCAACTGGCTGGTGCGACGCTTTTACCTGCCATCACATCATCAAACGCTTTGTTTTTATCTTTCGCACACCAGATAGCTTTCATTTCTTTCTCTGCATCGCTGTCCAGCCCCTGGCGCGGGAAAGCAAGATAACGCACGGTGATCCCCAGCGCGTTGTAGTCTGCCATTTGCTCATGCAGTTTGTGGCAGTAACCACAGGTAATATCAGTAAACACGGTGATGACGTGTTTTTCCTGCGGCGCTTTATAAACGATCATCTCTTTTTCAAGCGCATTCAACTGCTTTAACAGCATCTTATTGGTGACATTGACCGGAGCCGTGCCACTAACGTCATACATTGGCCCCTGAATGATATGTTTACCATCATCGGTGATGTACAACACGCCGCTGTTAGTCAGAACTGTCTTCATGCCAGCTACAGGCGCGGGCTGAATATCGCTGCTTTTGATGCCCATTTTGGCTAACGTTTGTTGAATTGCCGCGTCATCAGCCTGAGCAAAGCCTGAAAACGCCGCTAACAAAGTAAACAACATAAAACCTTTCTTCATAAATCTTCCCGTTCTTTTCAGACATCACGCCCGCGGGTGATGCTGTTGATGAAGTTGCCGCAGACGCTCGGTAGCGACATGCGTATAAATTTGCGTGGTGGAGAGATCGCTGTGGCCCAGTAGCATCTGCACCACGCGTAAATCCGCACCATGATTTAATAAATGAGTGGCAAAAGCGTGACGCAACACATGCGGTGACAGCTTTTCGCTGTCGATACCCGCCAGCACAGCATAATGTTTAATACGGTGCCAGAAGGTCTGTCGCGTCATCTGCTGCGCACGCTGGCTGGGAAACAACACGTCAATTGACACACCATTCAGCAGCCACGGACGCCCATGTTCCAGATAGGTTTCCAGCCAGTAAACCGCCTCTTCACCTAACGGCACCAGACGCTCTTTGTTGCCTTTACCAATGACCCGTACCACGCCCTGACGCAGGCTGATATCACTCATTGTCAGTCCGACCAGTTCAGAGACACGCAGCCCGGTAGCATACAACACTTCAAGCATGGCTTTATCGCGTAGCTCCAGTGGCTGATCGATTAATGGTGCCTGTAATAAACGTTCGACCTGCGCTTCGCTTAAATCTTTTGGCAAACGCTGGGGCAATTTCGGTGAAGCGAGATGCGCACTGGGATCGTCTTCACGAAACTTTTCGCGATAAAGATACTGGAACAATCGGCGCACTGCACTCAGCAAACGCGCTGAGCTGGTGGCTTTATACCCGCCCTCCAGCCGTTCTGCCAGTAATGCCTGCAAATCGTCACTTTGCGCCGTCGCCAGCGTCAACCCGCGGTGATGCAACCACTCCACCATCATTGACAGATCGCGACGGTAAGCGTTCAACGTATTTTCAGCCAGATTTTTTTCCAGCCACAGAGCATCAAGAAACTGCTCGATGCGTGCCAGATCCTGTTTCACTTGCGCCCCTTATGGTCACTCATTTGATCCATTATGCCTTATTGTGCCGTGACTAAAGCGATTCTGATACACTAGCCGCAAAAGCCACAGCAGAATCGAGAAGCTTACGTTATGAATATGGGTCTTTTTTACGGTTCCAGCACCTGTTACACCGAAATGGCGGCAGAAAAAATCCGCGATATTATCGGCCCAGAACTGGTGACCTTACATAACCTCAAGGACGACTCCCCGAAATTAATGGAGCAGTACGATGTGCTCATTCTGGGTATCCCGACCTGGGATTTTGGTGAAATCCAGGAAGACTGGGAAGCCGTCTGGGATCAGCTCGACGACCTGAACCTTGAAGGTAAAATTGTTGCGCTGTATGGGCTTGGCGATCAACTGGGATACGGCGAGTGGTTCCTCGATGCGCTCGGTATGCTGCATGACAAACTCTCGACCAAAGGCGTGAAGTTCGTCGGCTACTGGCCAACGGAAGGATATGAATTTACCAGCCCGAAACCGGTGATTGCTGACGGGCAACTGTTCGTGGGTCTGGCGCTGGATGAAACTAACCAGTATGACCTTAGCGACGAGCGTATTCAGAGCTGGTGCGAGCAAATCCTCAACGAAATGGCAGAGCATTACGCCTGATCTCACTGACGGCTTAGCGCATATGCTTTGCCGTCATCTTTATCTTTGCGTCTCTTGTTGCAACAAAATCCGCCGTAAATCCCGCCATTCAGCTTCGTCCATGCTGTCGGCTGCCAGCCATAAATGTTGCCGTTTACCGCCATCAGAACGTAAACGCAGCATCATGCCGCTCTTAATCATCCACGGTGCTTTGACGATGCTCCACTCCTGCCCTTGCCAACGCAAACGCCCGTCCATCAACAAGCGAATTTCCCCCTGGCGAGCATTAATACGCCGCTGGCTGCGAACGCAATCAAACACCACCAGCGAAAGTAACACCATCCATAACGGGGTGTAACTGAGTGGCCAGGGCATGAGTAAAATAACAGCGGCAACCAGCCCATGAATCAGCAAGGAAAGCCACTGTGCGCGCCAGGAGACGCGCAAATCAGATTGCCACAGGACCACGTTCCCGGTTCCGTGTCTGGATGAGTCGGACCATCATTTCCAGTTCTGCATCGGCCGGTTTACCGTGATTCATCAGCCAGTTAAACAGGTCCGGATCGTCACATTCCAGCAGACGAATAAAGATGCGTTTTTCGTCATCGCTTAAGCTGTCGTACTCATGTTCGAAAAACGGCATGATTGAAATATCGAGTTCGCGCATACCACGGCGGCATGCCCAATGAATGCGGGCTTTGTTGTTAATGTCCATCTTCTTCCTGTCTCACGAAAATCCAGTACCCGGCTATTGTAACGTGTTTTTCGCCTTCTTTTACGGGAATATCAGTAAACACCATCGCGATCGCGAAATTAATTCACAACAATTCAATGGCTTCATTTTTTTGGAAGTCGCCTCGCAGAAGGCACAGATCGCGTAGTGAAAGCACTTGCATTGCCTCATAGCTCTTTTACCATTAGTCATTAATACGCCGTTAAGCAACTCAGGACTCTATTATGGCTTTTACACCTTTTCCTCCCCGTCAGCCTACGGCTTCTGCCCGTTTACCGCTGACGCTGATGACGCTTGATGACTGGGCGCTTGCCACCATTACTGGCGCGGACAGCGAAAAATATATGCAGGGTCAGGTGACAGCAGATGTCAGCCAGATGGCAGAAGATCAGCACCTGCTCGCCGCCCATTGCGACGCCAAAGGTAAAATGTGGAGCAATTTACGTCTGTTCCGCGACGGCGATGGCTTTGCATGGATTGAACGGCGCAGCGTGCGTGAACCGCAGCTGACTGAACTGAAAAAATATGCGGTATTCTCTAAAGTGACCATCGCGCCAGACGACGAGCGTGTGCTGCTTGGTGTTGCCGGTTTTCAGGCGCGCGCCGCGCTGGCAAATCTCTTTAGCGAACTGCCTTCGAAAGAAAAACAGGTAGTCAAAGAAGGCGCGACCACTTTGCTATGGTTTGAACACCCGGCAGAACGTTTCCTGATCGTAACCGATGAAGCTACTGCTAATATGCTGACCGATAAACTGCGCGGTGAAGCGGAACTGAACAATAGCCAACAGTGGCTGGCATTAAACATTGAAGCGGGTTTCCCGGTGATTGATGCCGCCAACAGCGGGCAGTTTATCCCACAGGCGACCAATCTCCAGGCGCTGGGCGGTATCAGCTTTAAGAAAGGCTGTTATACCGGACAAGAGATGGTGGCGCGAGCAAAATTCCGTGGTGCCAATAAACGTGCGCTCTGGTTGCTGGCAGGTAGCGCCAGCCGACTGCCGGAAGCTGGTGAAGACTTAGAGCTGAAAATGGGCGAGAACTGGCGTCGTACCGGTACGGTACTGGCTGCGGTAAAACTGGAAGATGGTCAGGTCGTGGTACAGGTCGTCATGAATAACGATATGGAACCGGATAGCATCTTCCGCGTACGCGACGATGCGAATACATTGCATATCGAGCCGCTGCCGTATTCGCTCGAAGAGTAAATCTCTTTATCGCATCAGGCATTTATCGCCTGATGCGACGCTGGCGCGTCTTATCATGTCTGGGATTTGATGCCTTTATCACAACAGGGACGAGGCCCGTAGATCGGATAAGGCGTTCACGCCGAATCCGGCAGTTGTGCTCCGATGCCTGATGCGACGCTGGCGCGTCTTATCAGGCCTACAAAGGCATACCCATTACGCCTGCCCAATATACAAATAGATCGCCAGAAAGTGGCACACACTACCGCCGAGCACGAAGCCGTGCCAGATGGCATGGTTGTATGGAATGCGTTTGCAGACGTAGAAAATCACCCCGAGCGAATAAACCACGCCGCCTACCGCCAGTAAGGTAACGCTGCCCGCCGCGAGCTTAACTGCCATTTCATAAATTACCACCAGCGACAGCCAGCCCATCGCCAGATAGGTCACCAGAGATAAAATTTTGAATCGGTGCGCGATGGTCAGTTTAAACAGAATACCCAGCAATGCCAGGCTCCAGATAACAATCATCAACCCGCGCGCTAACGGAGAATCCAGCCCCACCAGCAAAAACGGCGTGTAGGTTCCGGCAATCAACAGGTAAATAGCGCAATGGTCAAATTTCTTCAGCCACATTTTTGCCCGTTGATGAGGAATGGCGTGATAGAGCGTCGAAGCGAGGAACAGCAGGATCATACTGCCGCCATAGAGGCTGTAGCTGGTTATCGCTGTGGCGCTGGCATTAAGATCCACCGCCTGAACCAGTAGCAACACCAGCCCAACGATACCAAACACCAACCCAATGCCGTGACTGACGCTGTTGGCTATTTCCTCTGCCAGTGAATATCCCTGCTTAATGAGGGGCTTCTGAACCATAACTTACTCCGGAGAAACGTACACGCACATGTATACCTCTCCAGCGTAACTGAGAATAGTTCCAGTGAACACCTGTTAGCTAAAATAAATTCTGATTTGAGACTAATCTCCTAAAAATCATGAAATTAAATGCGAAATTTCAACTAACAGGCGTGAGTTCAATTTAAAGACATTTAAATTCAATCACATAAAATTGTGTCTGACCGGGATAGATGTCAGCAATGACTTTTTTCAGTTCAGTCAGGGTCATATTTTCCTGCTCTGCATGTTTTTCAGTCAGCGTATCCAGCGTTACGGTTGAGGTTGCGGTGACTTCAATCGTGCAAAAATAACCGTCATCTTCAAAACGTCCGACACGAAGCACATCACCCGTTTTGAAGTGCGATTCAGACTCGTCGCGGATGGTGATGGTTTTACGCCCAGCCAGAATGTCATCCTGGAAACGTTGAAAAAAAGTGATGTCGTTTGGCTGCATGGTACTATTTCCTGTAAGAATTGACTCATCTGGAGCCTATGATAGTGAAAAAACTCACCTTACCGAAAGATTTCTTATGGGGCGGCGCAGTTGCCGCTCATCAGGTCGAAGGCGGCTGGAACAAAGGCGGAAAAGGGCCGAGCATTTGTGACGTTCTGACCGGTGGCGCACACGGCGTGCCGCGCGAAATCACCAAAGAAGTCTTGCCAGGAAAATACTATCCAAACCATGAAGCCGTTGATTTTTATGGTCACTATAAGGAAGACATCAAGCTATTTGCCGAAATGGGCTTCAAATGTTTTCGTACATCCATTGCCTGGACGCGCATTTTTCCAAAAGGCGATGAAGCTCAGCCAAACGAAGAAGGGCTGAAGTTCTACGATGATATGTTCGATGAACTGCTGAAATACAACATCGAACCGGTGATCACCCTCTCCCACTTTGAAATGCCGCTGCATCTGGTGCAGCAATACGGTAGCTGGACCAACCGTAAAGTGGTTGATTTCTTTGTACGTTTCGCGGAAGTGGTATTTGAACGCTATAAGCACAAAGTCAAATACTGGATGACCTTCAACGAAATTAACAACCAGCGTAACTGGCGTGCACCGCTGTTCGGTTACTGCTGCTCCGGCGTGGTGTATACCGAGCATGAAAACCCGGAAGAGACGATGTATCAGGTGCTGCATCACCAGTTTGTCGCCAGCGCCCTGGCGGTGAAAGCTGCGCGTCGCATTAACCCGGAGATGAAAGTCGGCTGTATGCTGGCGATGGTGCCGCTCTATCCTTACTCCTGTAACCCGGACGATGTGATGTTCGCTCAGGAGTCGATGCGCGAACGCTACGTCTTTACCGATGTGCAGCTACGCGGCTATTACCCGTCCTATGTGTTGAACGAGTGGGAGCGTCGCGGATTTAACATCAAAATGGAAGACGGCGATCTGGATGTGCTGCGTGAAGGCACCTGCGATTATCTTGGTTTCAGCTATTACATGACCAATGCAGTGAAGGCCGAAGGCGGCACCGGCGATGCGATCTCTGGTTTTGAAGGCAGCGTACCAAACCCGTATGTTAAAGCATCTGACTGGGGCTGGCAGATTGATCCAGTAGGTCTGCGCTATGCACTTTGCGAACTGTATGAGCGTTATCAGAGGCCGCTGTTTATTGTCGAAAACGGTTTTGGCGCTTACGACAAAGTGGAAGAAGATGGCAGCATCAACGACGACTACCGCATTGACTACCTGCGCGCCCATATCGAAGAGATGAAAAAAGCGGTGACTTACGATGGCGTGGATCTGATGGGCTACACACCGTGGGGCTGCATCGACTGCGTGTCGTTCACCACCGGGCAGTACAGCAAACGCTACGGCTTTATCTATGTGAATAAACATGACGACGGTACTGGCGATATGTCGCGTTCACGTAAGAAGAGCTTTAACTGGTACAAAGAGGTGATTGCCAGCAACGGCGAGAAGCTTTAAGTCGATGAAGTACCGGATGCAATACTTGTTGCATCCGGTCAGACAACTTCCCTGTTTTATTTCCCGCCCGCCAAATCGATAAAACTTCCCGTGACGTAAGAGGCTTTATCACTTAGTAGCCAGACAATGGCCTGCGCGACCTCTTCTGCCTGTCCACCACGCTGCATGGGGATGTTCGACTTAACGCGATCGACGCGTCCAGGCTCGCCGCCGCTGGCGTGCATTTCGGTATAAATAAACCCTGGCCGCACGCAGTTAACGCGGATCCCCTGCGCGGCGACTTCCAGCGATAGTCCGGTGGTTAACGTATCAATCGCCCCTTTCGATGCCGCGTAATCAACATATTCCCCTGGCGAACCCAACCGTGAGGCCACCGAAGAGACATTGACGATAGCGCCGCCACTGCCACCATTTTTAAGCGCCATGCGTTTTACCGCCTCGCGGCAGCAGAGAAAATATCCCGTCACGTTGGTGGAAAGTACTCGGTTGATTCGCTCTGCGGTAAGGTTTTCAACGGTGCACTGGGTAAACAAGATCCCGGCGTTATTGACCAGCGCTGCTAGCGGTTCATCGTGCTGATCGATTGCTGTAAACATCGCAACGACCTGGTTTTCGTCGCTGATATCCGCCTGGAGCACGAATGCTTTGCCACCGGCTTGCGTTATTAAGTTCATCACTTCCTGCGCCGCGTGGAGGTTTTGCTGATAATTAACCGCCACCGTATACCCTTCTTGCGCCAACAGTAATGCAGTTGCCCGCCCGATGCCGCGACTGCCACCAGTCACAAGTGCTATAGCCATTTGTTTTTCCGAGAAAAATTAATTCGTTGACGTATCTTTGAGATTGCTAACAAACTGGCTCAATCTTCAATGTTGGCACGCTTTTCCCCCTCGCCCTTTCAGGGAGAGGGCCGGGGTGAGGGTGAGGTAAATATTCGCGCCAGTGCCGGCCTGTTCCCCTCACCCTAACCCTCTCCCCAAAGGGGCGAGGGGACTGTCTGAGCACTTTTGTACTTTGTCATCTGACTAAAAAGGCGCCGAAGCGCCTTTAGAAAATAGTCGAATCAGTGAATTACTGGTATTCGCTAATCGGTACGCAGGAGCAGAACAGGTTACGGTCGCCGTAAACATCATCCAGACGTTTCACTGTCGGCCAGTATTTGTCTGCCACACCTGCCGGGAATACCGCAACTTCACGGCTGTACGGATGCGCCCACTCGGCGACCAGTTCGCTCTGAATGTGCGGCGCGTTCACCAGCGGGTTATCTTCCAGCGGCCAGACACCGGCTTTCACCTGGTCAATTTCTGCGCGGATAGCCAGCATCGCGTCGATAAAGCGATCCAGTTCCACTTTGCTTTCAGATTCAGTCGGTTCAACCATCAGCGTACCCGCCACCGGGAACGACATCGTCGGCGCGTGGAAACCGTAGTCGATCAGGCGCTTGGCAATATCCAGCTCGCTGATGCCGGTTTCTTCTTTCAGCGGGCGAATATCGAGAATACATTCGTGCGCCACGCGACCGTCGCGACCGGTATACAGCACCGGGAAGGCATCCTGCAGGCGGCTGGCAATATAGTTGGCGTTGAGGATTGCCACCTGGCTTGCTTTTTTCAGCCCTTCTGCGCCCATCATGCGGATGTACATCCAGCTGATTGGCAGGATAGAGGCGCTACCGAACGGTGCCGCAGAAACCGCGCCCTGACGGGTTAACATGCCTTCGATTTGCACCACGCTATGACCCGGTACAAACGGTGCCAAATGCGCTTTCACGCCGATCGGTCCCATACCCGGACCACCACCGCCGTGCGGAATGCAGAAAGTTTTATGTAGGTTAAGGTGTGAAACGTCCGCACCAATAAAGCCCGGCGAGGTGATGCCAACCTGGGCGTTCATGTTCGCGCCATCAAGGTAAACCTGACCGCCGAACTGATGCACGACTTCACACACTTCACGGATCGTTTCTTCATACACGCCGTGGGTAGAAGGATAAGTCACCATGATACAGGAGAGGTTATCGCCCGCCTGTTCCGCTTTCGCGCGCAGATCAGTCAGATCGATGTTGCCGTTTTTATCACACGCCACAACCACCACCTGCATTCCTGCCATATGTGCAGAAGCGGGGTTAGTTCCGTGCGCAGAAGCCGGGATCAGGCAGATATCGCGATGCCCTTCGTTGCGGCTTTCATGATAATGACGAATCGCCAGCAGGCCCGCGTATTCGCCCTGTGCGCCAGAGTTCGGCTGCATACAAACGGCGTCGTAACCGGTCAGTTTCACCAGCCAGTCAGCCAGCTGCGCAATCATCTGCTGATAACCTTCGGCCTGCTCCGGCGGGCAGAACGGGTGCAGTTCGGCAAATTCCGGCCAGGTGATTGGGATCATCTCGGCGGCGGCGTTCAGTTTCATGGTGCAGGAACCCAGCGGGATCATCGCCTGATTCAGCGCCAGATCTTTACGCTCCAGCGAGTGCATATAGCGCATCATTTCGGTTTCGCTGTGGTAGCGATTAAACACCGGATGGGTGAGGATTTCGTCGTCGCGCAGCATCGCAGGCTGGATAGAGCGGCTGTCGTGAGCCACGTCTTTGTCCAGCGTGTCGATGTCCAGGCCGTGGTTATCGCCCAGCAGCACGTTGAAAAGCTGCATTACGTTTTCACGCGTGGTTGTTTCATCAAGGGAGATCCCAACCGCGTTCAGAATATCGCTACGCAGGTTGATTTCAGCCGCTTCGGCACGCGTCAGTACGCCCGCTTTGTCGGCCACTTCCACACACAAGGTGTCGAAATAGTGCGCATGGCGCAGTTTCAGACCTTTTTGTTGCAGGCCCGCCGCCAGGATATCGGTCAGACGGTGAATGCGGTTAGCGATACGTTTCAGGCCAACCGGGCCGTGATAAACGGCATACAGGCTGGCGATGTTTGCCAGCAGTACCTGGGAAGTACAAATGTTGGAGTTCGCTTTCTCACGGCGGATATGTTGCTCGCGAGTCTGCATCGCCATGCGCAGCGCGGTATTGCCAGCTGCATCTTTCGATACACCGATAATACGGCCCGGCATTGAGCGTTTGTATTCATCTTTCGCCGCAAAGAATGCCGCGTGTGGGCCACCGTAGCCCATCGGCACGCCGAAGCGTTGCGCCGAACCAAAAACAATATCCGCGCCCTGTTTACCCGGCGCAGTTAACAGCACCAGCGCCATAATATCGGCGGCAACGCTGACCACAATTTTGCGTGATTTCAGTTCGCTAATAAGCGCAGTGTAGTCGTGAATTTCACCGGTAGTGCCTACCTGCTGTAACAGCACGCCGAAGACGTCCTGATGGTCGAGCACTTTTTGCGCGTCATCGACAATCACTTCAAAACCAAAGGTTTCGGCACGAGTACGGACCACATCCAGCGTTTGCGGATGCACATCGGAAGCCACGAAGAAGCGGTTGGCATTTTTCAGTTTGCTGACGCGTTTCGCCATCGCCATTGCTTCGGCGGCAGCGGTGGCCTCGTCCAGAAGAGAAGCAGAGGCCATATCCAGTCCAGTCAAATCCAGCGTTACCTGCTGGAAGTTGAGCAGTGCTTCAAGGCGGCCCTGGGAGACTTCAGGTTGATACGGAGTGTACGCGGTATACCAGCCCGGATTTTCCAGCATGTTACGCAGGATAACCGGCGGTAGCTGCACGGCGGTGTAACCCATGCCGATGTAAGACGTGAAGCGTTTATTGCGACTGGCAATAGCCTTGAGTTCTGCCAGTGCGGCGTATTCGGTCGCCGGTGCGCCAACCTGCGGTGGTGTCGCAAGTTGAATATCTTTCGGCACAATCTGGCCGGTCAGCGCGTTTAACGATTGTGCACCAACGGCATTCAGCATTTCTTGCTGTTGCGCGGCGTCCGGTCCGATATGGCGTTCAATAAAAGCGCCGCTGTTTTCAAGCTGGCTTAACGTCTGTGTCATGAGCGATGGTTCCTGAAACGTGCAGTGAATTGTGAACCTCTCTCCTTACGAAGAGAGTGAGGGTGAGGCATAAATTTTCCTCACCCTGATCCTCTCCCGCAGAAGAGGAATAAAGCCGTTACTCGTCTTCTAACAATGCTTCGTATGCGGTCGCATCCAGCAGTGATTCCAGTTCGCTTTCATCGCTGGCTTTGATTTTAAAGATCCAGCCGCCTGCATACGGTTCGCTGTTCACCAGTTCCGGGGAATCGCTCAGTGCGTCGTTTACCGCCACGATTTCACCGCTTACTGGCGCATAAATGTCTGACGCCGCTTTTACCGATTCGGCAACCGCGCAGTCATCGCCCGCGCTAACCGTTGCGCCCACTTCCGGCAGGTCAACAAACACCATATCGCCTAACAGCTCCTGAGCATGTTCGGTAATACCAACGGTGTAAGTGCCGTCGGCTTCTTTACGCAACCATTCGTGTTCTTTGCTGTATTTCAGTTCTGCTGGTACGTTGCTCATCAATCAATCTCCAAAAAAGTAAATCACGCGACGGCTTTGCCGTTACGCACAAAAACAGGTTTTGTCACTTTAACCGGCATTTCACGGTTGCGAATTTGCACAATCGCCGTTTCGCCAATACCTTCCGGCACGCGCGCCAGCGCAATGCTGTAACCCAGCGTCGGGGAGAAAGTACCGCTGGTGATAATGCCTTCATGCTGGTTGCCCTGCGCATCGGTAAAGCGTACCGGCAGTTCATTACGCAGCACGCCTTTTTCGGTCATCACCAGACCAACCAGTTTTTCTGTACCATGCTCACGCTGCACTTCCAGGGCTTCACGACCGATAAAGTCACGATCTGCCGGTTCCCAGGCGATGGTCCAGCCCATGTTGGCGGCTAAAGGAGAGATGGTTTCGTCCATCTCCTGACCATAAAGATTCATGCCCGCTTCCAGACGCAGCGTGTCACGCGCGCCCAAGCCACATGGCTTAACACCCGCTTCCACCAGCGCACGCCAGAAATCGGCCGCTTTTTCATTGGGCAGCGCAATTTCATAGCCCGCTTCACCGGTATAACCAGTGGTGGCAATAAACAGATCGCCCGCCTGCACGCCAAAGAACGGTTTCATCCCTTCCACCGCCTGACGCTGGGCGTCATTAAACAGTGTGGCAGCTTTTGCCTGCGCATTCGGCCCTTGCACGGCAATCATGGAAAGGTCATCACGAACGGTAATTTCGATGCCGAAAGGTTCAGCGTGTTGGGTAATCCAGGAGAGGTCTTTTTCGCGGGTGGCGGAGTTAACAACGAGGCGGAAGAAATCTTCAGTAAAGTAGTAGACGATGAGGTCATCTATCACACCGCCAGAGGCATTCAACATCCCCGAGTAAAGGGCTTTGCCGCTTTTGGTGAGCTTCGCCACATCGTTCGCCAGCAGATAACGCAGAAACTCCCGGGTGCGGCTGCCGCGAAGATCGACGATGGTCATATGTGACACATCAAACATTCCGGCATCGGTACGTACCGCATGATGTTCGTCGATTTGCGAACCGTAATGCAGCGGCATCATCCAGCCGTGGAAATCCACCATGCGAGCGCCGCAAAGCGTGTGTTGTTCGTACAAAGGAGTCTGTTGTGCCATCTTGTCCTCATTGAATAAGCGGGGCTGACAACTTTTTCATGGTGAAATTATCACCACGAAACCCAGCATCGGAGCCACTCCCGGTCCCCAACGCAATCGTTCTCTTTTGCCTGAACTTACCACCGAAACAGACTGTTAACCATAAGGTAAAATTGATCATCACATTAGCTTATGGTTAAAAAATGCAAAAATCGCGACAGAATAAAAAACCAAAAAATACACCAGTTTCTATACAAAGATGATGTGATGAGAAAGTCAATTTGAATAAGACAATATTAAGAGCTAAAAAAATGTCAAAAAACACTAAATCAAAAAATAATGGCATTAGAAAATATAATGCGAAAACGGAGGTGAAATTAGTTTATTTCAAATGAGGAAAATCTCCCGGCGAAAAAACCGGGAGATGAAAGTGTGATGGGTATCAAATAAACAACAGAGGAGAAATTTTTAACGCAGCCATTCAGGCAAATCGTTTAATCCCATTGCCTGGCGGATAAGTTGCGGCTTAACGCCAGGAAGCGTGTCGGCCAGTTTCAAACCAATATCACGCAGCAGTTTTTTCGCCGGATTGGTACCGGAAAACAGATCGCGGAATCCCTGCATACCAGCCAGCATCAACGCCGCACTGTGCTTGCGGCTACGCTCATAGCGACGCAGATAAATGTACTGCCCGATGTCTTTCCCCTGACGATGCAACCGTTTCAGTTCGGCAATCAGCTCTGCAGCATCCATAAAGCCGAGATTTACCCCCTGCCCCGCCAGCGGGTGAATGGTATGTGCGGCGTCGCCCACCAGCGCCAGACGGTGCGAGGCAAACTGGCGCGCATAACGCCCCGTCAGTGGGAACACCTGACGCGCGCTCTCAACCTTGCATAAGCCCAGGCGATTATCAAAAGCGATATTTAACGCGCGATTAAATTCGTCTTCACTTGCCTGCTGCATCCGCTGCGCTTCCTCTGGCGACAGTGACCAGACAATCGAGCAAAGATGCGGATCGCTAAGCGGTAAAAAGGCCAGAATGCCTTCGCCATGGAAAACCTGCCGCGCCACCGCATCATGCGGTTCTTCCGTGCGAATGGTCGCTACCAGCGCGTGATGCTGATAATCCCAGAAAGTCAGCGGAATATCGGCTTTGTTGCGCAACCAGGAATTAGCGCCGTCCGCGCCAATCACCAGACGCGCCGTTAACATGCTGCCATCTTTCAGCGTCAGGAAGGTTTCATTTTCTCCCCAGGCGACCTGCTGTAATTCTGCGGGGGCTAACAGAGTGATATCTGACGACTGATGCGCTTTGTTCCACAGCGCGTAGTGAATCACTGAATTTTCAACGATATGCCCAAGATGGCTATAGCCCATGCTTTGATCGTCAAACGAAATGTGACCAAAGCTGTCTTTGTCCCACACTTCCATACCGTGATAACAGCTGGCCCTACGAGAGAGAATGTCCTGCCAGACGCCAAGACGGGTGAGTAATTTTTCGCTGGCGGCATTGATAGCCGAAACGCGCAGTTGTGGTGGTGCATTCGCCGCCAGAGGTTCCTGTACGCGCTGCTCCAGTACGGCAACGCGTAAGCCGCTCCCCTGTAAGCCACAGGCAACCGCCAGCCCCACCATGCCGCCGCCAACAATGGCTACATCAACACTTTGCATTGTTTATTCCTTAAAACCGCCTTCAACGCGCCACCCAACCGAGGGTGCGCTGCGCCAGCACATCGCGTGCCGGGGTGAATAATTCCATCGTCATCAGCCCGATGTTGCGCCCGACAACCAGCGGTGCCCAACGGTTGGCAAAAAGATGTACAAGGCTGTCCGTGACGCCAATGGTTGCTTCGCGATCGCTCTGTCGACGCTGCTGATAACGGCACAATACGCCGTAATCCCCCATGTCTTCTCCGCGCTCCTGCGCCTGAGTCAGGGTTTCCGCAAGACTCATCACATCTCGCATACCGAGGTTAAACCCTTGCCCGGCAATCGGGTGCAGAGTTTGCGCCGCATTGCCCACCAGCACGGTACGATGGGTAATAGATCTGGCGGCGTGGGTTAACGCCAGCGGATAAGCACTGCGTTTACCAGCGTGGGTAATTTTCCCAAGTCGCCAGCCAAAGGCCGACTGGAGTTCACGGCAAAACTTCTCGTCACTCCACGACAACACCTCTTCGCGCCGTTCCAGTGGATGACACCAGACCAGCGAACAGCGTCCGTCAGACATCGGCAACATCGCCAGCGGGCCATGTTGCGTAAAGCGTTCAAAAGCGCGCCCTTCATGCGCAACGGAAGTAGCAACGTTGGCAATCACGGCCAGTTGTTCGTAAGGCTCCTGCTGCCAGTCAACGCCGCACGCGGTGGCTAACGCTGAATGGGTGCCATCAGCTGCTACCAGCACGCGGCCCGTCAGCGTCTCGCCACTCTCCAGCGTCACTTCAACGTGACTCTGAGTACGGGCAACGTTAGCCACGCGATCAGGGCAATGCAGCGTTACGCCAGGTGCTTTACGCAGCAATGCAAACAGCCGTTGCCCGACATTGTGCAATTCGACAACCTGTCCCAGCGCCGCCAGTTGGTAATCTTCTGCGGCGAGGGTGACAAATCCAGCGTGACCACGATCGCTGACATGCACGGTGGTGATGGCAGTTGCGCAATCCGCCAGAGATTGCCAGACGCCGATGCGCGCCAGTTGCTGACAGGTACCCGCCGCCAGCGCTATCGCTCGTCCATCAAAGCCCGGATGAGCATGTGACTCTGGCGCAGTCGCTTCAATCAAATGTACCGGCAGCGCCCCGTGACTTAACCGGGAAATAGCCAGCGCCAGCGTCGCGCCCGCCATGCCGCCACCGACGATGATTACGCTCATTGCTTTCTCGCAGCAACCATCAACGCTTCGATTTCTTCCGGCTTTTTCACCACGCTGGCGGTGAGGTTTTCGTTACCGGTTTCGGTAATCACAATGTCGTCTTCAATACGAATGCCGATACCGCGATATTGTTCTGGCACTTCTGCATCCGGCGCAATATACAGCCCTGGCTCTACGGTCAGTACCATGCCCGGTTCCAGAATGCGCGAGCGATCCTGACCATAAACACCCACGTCATGGACATCCAGTCCTAACCAGTGGCTAAGGCCATGCATAAAGAAAGGACGATGGGCGTTCTGAGCGATCAGTTCATCAACATCACCTTTCAGGATGCCGAGTTTTACCAGGCCGCTAACCATGATGCGCACCACTTCACCAGTGACTTCCAGAATGGAAGTTCCCGGACGATACAGGCGCAGGCTGGTTTCGAGAGACTCCAGCACAATGTCGTAGATTTCACGCTGGGCCTGGGTGAATTTGCCGTTGACCGGGAAGGTGCGGGTAATATCGCCAGCGTAACCTTTGTATTCACAACCCGCGTCAATCAACACCAGGTCGCCGTCGCGCATTTCACACTCGTTTTCGGTGTAGTGCAGAATGCAGCCGTTTTCACCGCTGCCGACAATGGTGTTATAGGACGGATAGCGCGCACCGTGGCGGTTAAATTCGTGGTGAATTTCGCCTTCCAGATGGTACTCGAACATTCCCGGACGGCATTTTTCCATCGCCCGTGTATGTGCCATGGCGGTGATTTCTCCCGCGCGGCGGAGTACGGCAATCTCTTCTGGCGATTTGAACAGGCGCATTTCATGAACAACAGGACGCCAGTCGATCATCGTTGCCGGTGCGGTGAGATTTTGCCGCGAACCTTTACGCAGTTTTTCCAGCGCACTGTTCACGATTACATCAGCATATGCATATTCGCCCTGGGCATGGTAAACCACATCCAGGCCGTTAAGTAGTTGATAAAGTTGCTGATTGATTTCGCTGAATGCCAGTGCGCGGTCAACGCCCAGTTTCTCTGGCGCGGCATCCTGGCCTAAGCGACGGCCAAACCAGATCTCCGCCGTCAGGTCGCGAACGCGGTTAAACAGAACGCTGTGGTTATGAGTGTCATCGCTTTTAATCAGCACCAGCACCGCTTCCGGTTCGTTAAAGCCGGTGAAGTACCAGAAGTCACTGTTCTGACGATAGGGGTATTCGCTGTCGGCGCTACGTGTTACTTCTGGTGCAGCAAAAATCAGCGCGGCGCTGCCGGGTTGCATTTGCTCCACCAGGGCCTGACGGCGACGCTGAAACTCTTGCCGGGATATCTCACTCATAACACTCTCCTTACGTTTTTTGTTTTTAGTGTAGAGTCGGTTTTTGTACTTCTGGCGCGGTCGGTTGCGGATGAGTAAAGGTGTCGTGGCATAACAGCGCGGCAACACGAACGTATTCGATGATCTCTTCAAGCGACATTTCAAGCTCTTCCTGATCTTCGTCTTCGTCGTAACCCAGTTGCGCAATGTTACGCAGATCGTCGATAGCTTCACCGGTTTCGCCGGTCACTTTATCCAGCTTCGGTTGCGTAACGCCAAGACCAAGCAGGAAGTGATTGACCCAACCTGCCAATGCATCAGCCCGATCGAAAACGCTGACATCATCGCCATCAGGCAGATAAAGCTGAAAAAGGAAGCCGTCATCCTGCAGGGCATCGCTGGTGGCAGAGTGCATTTTACGCAGTGCCTGTGCCAGCTCATGACCGAAAGCCATGCCTTCGTTCGTCAGGTCGTGAAGTAGCGGTAGCCATGAGCTGTCATCGTTACCGCCACATATCATCCCGCTGATTAAACCATGCATCTCAGCTGGGGTCAGACCCGTCCCTTGTTGGTTCAGATACTGGTTCATTTCGTTGTAACCAGGCATTTCGTTCTGTATAGACATAAGCATTCGTCGTCAAAGGGAGGAATATTCATGATATGCTACCACTTTGGGCCCTGGTGGACCAGAAAAGGGCTTGTCTCTTCTCATCAGGGTAGCTATAGTGTCGCCCCTTCGCAGACCATGGGTCTAAAGACGAAGGCAGCGCAGTCAATCAGCAGGAAGGTGGCATGTCTGCACAACCCGTCGATATCCAAATTTTTGGCCGTTCACTGCGTGTGAACTGCCCGCCTGACCAAAGGGATGCGTTGAATCAGGCAGCGGACGATCTGAACCAACGGTTGCAAGATCTGAAAGAACGCACTAGAGTCACAAATACTGAACAGTTGGTCTTCATTGCCGCATTGAATATCAGCTATGAGTTAGCGCAAGAAAAAGCAAAGACTCGTGACTACGCGGCAAGTATGGAACAGCGTATTCGGATGCTGCAGCAGACCATAGAACAAGCGTTACTTGAACAAGGTCGCATCACCGAAAAAACTAACCAAAACTTTGAATGACACTTTTCGGTTTACTGTGGTAGAGTAACCGTGAAGACAAAATTTCTCTGAGATGTTCGCAAGCGGGCCAGTCCCCTGAGCCGATATTTCATACCACAAGAATGTGGCGCTCCGCGGTTGGTGAGCATGCTCGGTCCGTCCGAGAAGCCTTAAAACTGCGACGACACATTCACCTTGAACCAAGGGTTCAAGGGTTACAGCCTGCGGCGGCATCTCGGAGATTCCCTTCTTATCTGGCACCAGCCATGACGCAACTACCAGAACTCCCACTGACATTATCCCGACAAGAAATCCGCAAAATGATTCGGCAACGTCGTCGTGCGTTAACGCCGGAACAACAGCAGGAAATGGGTCAACAAGCCGCTACCCGGATGATGACTTATCCCCCGGTGGTGATGGCACATACGGTCGCTGTATTCCTCTCTTTTGATGGCGAACTCGACACCCAGCCACTCATAGAACAACTCTGGCGCGCCGGTAAGCGCGTATATCTTCCAGTTTTGCATCCCTTTAGTGCCGGTAATTTGCTGTTCCTGAATTACCATCCGCAAAGCGAACTGGTGATGAACAGGTTGAAGATCCATGAGCCAAAATTGGATGTGCGTGACGTGCTACCCCTTTCCCGATTAGACGTGCTGATCACACCGCTGGTCGCCTTTGATGAGTACGGTCAGCGCCTGGGAATGGGCGGTGGTTTTTATGATCGGACCTTACAAAACTGGCAGCACTATAAAACGCAACCGGTGGGTTATGCGCATGATTGTCAGTTGGTGGAAAAACTCCCCGTTGAAGAGTGGGATATCCCTCTTCCTGCGGTGGTTACACCGTCGAAAGTCTGGGAGTGGTAAGGGCGATACACCCGCATCGCCCTGATTGACATCGTTGATTCTTTGACCTAATTTAGTGAGTAAGGGTAAGGGAGGATTGCTCCTCCCCTGAGACTGACTGTTAATAAGCGCTGAAACTTATGAGTAACAGTACAATCAGTATGATGACAAGTCGCATCATAACCCTTCTCCTTCAAGCCCTCGCTTCGGTGAGGGCTTTACCGTTACAGCCCCATGCTGCCCTGCCATCGTAAATCCCCATTAAATAAACACAACGCATTGATCTGACTTTGATTTATTTTCTGGAGCAGACTCGCAAAGTAGAATGCGCAACGCGGCAACGGTGTGGAGAAGGGATAAAAAAACGGGCAAGTCAGTGACCTGCCCGTTGATTTTCAGAGAAGGGGAATTAGTACAGCAGACGGGCGCGAATGGTACCCGGAATAGCTTTCATTGCCTGCAGCGCTTTTTCGGCAACGTCTTCGTCGGCTTCAATATCAATAACCACATAACCCATCTGGGCGGAAGTTTGCAGATATTGCGCGGCGATGTTGACGCCCTGCTCGGCGAAGATTTTGTTCAGCGCAGTTAGCACGCCCGGACGGTTTTCGTGGATGTGCATCAGACGACGCCCACCGTGCAGTGGCAGCGAGACTTCCGGGAAGTTCACCGCAGAGAGCGTTGAGCCATTGTCAGAATACTTGATCAATTTACCCGCAACTTCCAGGCCGATATTCTCCTGCGCTTCCTGAGTCGAACCGCCAATGTGTGGCGTCAGAAGGACGTTGTCGAATTCACACAGCGGAGAGGTAAATGGATCGCTATTGGTCGCCGGTTCCGTCGGGAATACGTCGATTGCCGCCCCCGCCAGATGTTTGCTCGCCAGCGCATCACACAGCGCCGGAATATCCACCACAGTACCGCGCGAAGCATTAATCAGCAGCGAGCCGGGCTTCATTAGTGAAATTTCTTTCGCGCCCATCATATTTTTGGTGGACGGATTCTCTGGTACATGCAGACTCACCACATCGCTCATATTCAGCAGGTCAGAAAGATGCTGTACCTGAGTGGCGTTGCCCAGCGGCAGTTTATTTTCAATATCATAAAAGTAAACATACATTCCCAGCGATTCAGCCAGAATGCCCAATTGCGTACCAATATGACCGTAGCCGATGATACCCAGCTTTTTGCCGCGCGCTTCAAAAGAACCCGCCGCCAGTTTGTTCCACACGCCACGGTGCGCTTTAGCATTGGCTTCCGGCACGCCGCGCAATAGCAGCAGCAGTTCGCCAATCACCAGCTCCGCAACAGAGCGCGTATTTGAGAACGGTGCGTTAAATACCGGGATCCCGCGCTTTGCCGCCGCATCCAGATCAACCTGGTTTGTTCCGATACAGAAACAGCCAATAGCGACCAGTTTTTCTGCGGCGTTGATCACGTCTTCAGTCAGATGGGTACGGGATCGCAGGCCGATGAAGTGGGCATCGCGGATGGATTCTTTTAATTGTTCATCATCCAGCGCGCCTTTGTGAAATTCGATGTTGGTGTAACCAGCTGCACGAAGGCTTTCCAGCGCCTTTTGGTGCACGCCTTCTACCAGCAGAAACTTAATCTTGTCTTTCTCCAGCGATACCTTTGCCATTTACCCAATCCTGTCTTTTGAAATGTTGTGTGCGGATTTGCATCCGCCTTTCAACATATCAAAAAATAATATTGCGGCAATATGAACGTTTGCGTCGCGATGTTGAGGAAATATCACGCAAAGGTAATTCTTGGATGAATATGCTGGTTTAGAGGATTTATTTAGAGCAATCGACAATTGCCTGGTAAAAGCGTGACACATGTCACCAAATTTAATGAAGAGAATTTTTTTAACGGGGGAGGTTCCCCCGTCAGATCATTTCACAATGGTTTTGACACCGTCAGGTGTGCCAATCAGCGCAACGTCCGCGCCACGGTTAGCAAACAAGCCAACAGTCACCACGCCAGGAATCGCATTTATGGCGTTTTCCATCGCTATCGGGTCAAGGATTTCCATGCCGTGGACGTCGAGGATCACGTTGCCATTATCGGTCACCACGCCCTGACGGTATTCCGGACGACCGCCCAGTTTCACCAGCTGACGCGCCACTGCACTACGTGCCATCGGGATAACTTCTACTGGCAGCGGGAATTTACCCAGAATATCAACCTGCTTGGAAGCGTCTGCAATACAGATAAATTTTTCTGCAACCGAAGCAATGATTTTTTCACGGGTCAGCGCCGCGCCGCCGCCTTTGATCATTTGCATGTGGCCGTTGATTTCATCTGCGCCATCAACGTAGATGCCAAGGCTGTCGACTTCGTTGAGATCAAAAACGTGAATGCCGAGGCTTTTCAGTTTTTCAGTGGAAGCATCTGAACTGGAAACGGCCCCTTCAATCTGGCCTTTCATTGTACCGAGCGCGTCAATAAAGTGTGCGGCGGTGGAACCTGTACCTACACCAACAATGGTGCCGGGCTGAACATACTGAAGTGCCGCCCATCCTACTGCTTTTTTCAATTCATCCTGCGTCATGATCGTTTCGCCTGTGGTATGAAATTTCACACGCATTATATACAAAAAAAGCGATTCAGACCCCGTTGGCAAGCCGCGTGGTTAACTCATCCATAAAATATCGCGCAATGGCAGGCATCCCCTTTCGCCCCGCAAATAAAGCATACAACGGTCTGGGTATGCCGCTCCACGGTGCAAACAGGCGCACCAGTTCACCGTTCGCAAGCCCCTGTTTACAGGCAAATTGAGGCAATAACGCCACGCCATTCAACACAACCAGGGCGCGAACTCGCTGAGCGAAATGCATTAGCGCAAATCCCTGATCTTTTAAGCTGCGCTTTTAACCACGGATACAAATGTTACCCGCCGACGGCTTCGGTATATGCAACCTGACACAAAATTGTGTCATAGTGCAGGAAAAAGCATTTACCAGGAGCAGACAACAGCAATGAAACGCCCGGACTACAGAACATTACAGGCACTGGATGCGGTGATACGTGAACGAGGATTTGAGCGCGCGGCACAAAAGCTGTGCATTACACAATCAGCCGTCTCACAGCGCATTAAGCAACTGGAAAATATGTTCGGGCAGCCGCTGTTGGTGCGTACCGTACCGCCGCGCCCGACGGAACAAGGGCAAAAACTGCTGGCACTGCTGCGCCAGGTGGAGTTGCTGGAAGAAGAGTGGCTGGGCGATGAACAAACCGGTTCGACTCCGCTGCTGCTTTCACTGGCGGTCAACGCCGACAGTCTGGCGACGTGGTTGCTTCCTGCACTGGCTCCTGTGTTGGCTGATTCGCCTATCCGCCTCAACTTGCAGGTAGAAGATGAAACCCGCACTCAGGAACGTCTGCGCCGCGGCGAAGTGGTCGGCGCGGTGAGTATTCAACATCAGGCGCTGCCGAGTTGTCTTGTCGATAAACTTGGTGCGCTCGACTATCTGTTCGTCAGCTCAAAACCCTTTGCCGAAAAATATTTCCCTAACGGCGTAACGCGTTCGGCATTACTGAAAGCGCCAGTGGTCGCGTTTGACCATCTTGACGATATGCACCAGGCCTTTTTGCAGCAAAACTTCGATCTGCCTCCAGGCAGCGTGCCCTGCCATATCGTTAATTCTTCAGAAGCGTTCGTACAACTTGCTCGCCAGGGCACCACCTGCTGTATGATCCCGCACCTGCAAATCGAGAAAGAGCTGGCCAGCGGTGAACTGATTGACTTAACGCCTGGGCTATTTCAACGACGGATGCTCTACTGGCACCGCTTTGCTCCTGAAAGCCGCATGATGCGTAAAGTCACTGATGCGTTACTCGATTATGGTCACAAAGTCCTTCGTCAGGATTAATCCATCAAATAATGCCTGATAGCACATATCAGGCGTTGTCCTCACTTCTTTTTGTATTCCTTGAATCACATCACAAAATAGACAAATCTCAGGCGGCAAAAAACGACGTCTGAATGCATTTTTTTTGCTGGCGACAAACCCACGTAAAAAGCTCACCGTAGGCGCAAATACCCTCATTTTGATTGCGTTTTACGGAGCAAATAATGTCTAACGTGCAGGAGTGGCAACAGCTTGCCAACAAGGAATTGAGCCGTCGGGAGAAAACTGTCGACTCGCTGGTTCATCAAACCGCGGAAGGGATCGCCATCAAGCCGCTGTATACCGAAGCCGATCTCGATAATCTGGAGGTGACAGGTACCCTTCCTGGTTTGCCGCCCTACGTTCGTGGCCCGCGTGCCACTATGTATACCGCCCAACCGTGGACCATCCGTCAGTATGCTGGTTTTTCAACAGCAAAAGAGTCCAACGCTTTTTATCGCCGTAACCTGGCCGCCGGGCAAAAAGGTCTTTCCGTTGCGTTTGACCTTGCCACCCACCGTGGCTACGACTCCGATAACCCGCGCGTGGCGGGCGACGTCGGCAAAGCGGGCGTCGCTATCGACACCGTGGAAGATATGAAAGTCCTGTTCGACCAGATCCCGCTGGATAAAATGTCGGTTTCGATGACCATGAATGGCGCAGTGCTACCAGTACTGGCGTTTTATATCGTCGCCGCAGAAGAGCAAGGTGTTACACCTGATAAACTGACCGGCACCATTCAAAACGATATTCTCAAAGAGTACCTCTGCCGCAACACCTATATTTACCCACCAAAACCGTCAATGCGCATTATCGCCGACATCATCGCCTGGTGTTCCGGCAACATGCCGCGATTTAATACCATCAGTATCAGCGGTTACCACATGGGTGAAGCGGGTGCCAACTGCGTGCAGCAGGTAGCATTTACGCTCGCTGATGGGATTGAGTACATCAAAGCAGCAATCTCTGCCGGACTGAAAATTGATGACTTCGCTCCTCGCCTGTCGTTCTTCTTCGGCATCGGCATGGATCTGTTTATGAACGTCGCCATGTTGCGTGCGGCACGTTATTTATGGAGCGAAGCGGTCAGTGGATTTGGCGCACAGGACCCGAAATCACTGGCGCTGCGTACCCACTGCCAGACCTCAGGCTGGAGCCTGACTGAACAGGATCCGTATAACAACGTTATCCGCACCACCATTGAAGCGCTGGCTGCGACGCTGGGCGGTACTCAGTCACTGCATACCAACGCCTTTGACGAAGCGCTTGGTTTGCCTACCGATTTCTCAGCACGCATTGCCCGCAACACCCAGATCATCATCCAGGAAGAATCAGAACTCTGCCGCACCGTCGATCCACTGGCCGGATCCTATTACATTGAGTCGCTGACCGATCAAATCGTCAAACAAGCCAGAGCTATTATCCAACAGATCGACGAAGCCGGTGGCATGGCGAAAGCGATCGAAGCAGGTCTGCCAAAACGAATGATCGAAGAGGCCTCAGCGCGCGAACAGTCGCTGATCGACCAGGGCAAGCGTGTCATCGTTGGTGTCAACAAGTACAAACTGGATCACGAAGACGAAACCGATGTACTTGAGATCGACAACGTGATGGTGCGTAACGAGCAAATTGCTTCGCTGGAACGCATTCGCGCCACCCGTGATGATGCCGCCGTAACCGCCGCGTTGAACGCCCTGACTCACGCCGCACAGCATAACGAAAACCTGCTGGCTGCCGCTGTTAATGCCGCTCGCGTTCGCGCCACCCTGGGTGAAATTTCCGATGCGCTGGAAGTCGCTTTCGACCGTTATCTGGTGCCAAGCCAGTGTGTTACCGGCGTGATTGCGCAAAGCTATCATCAGTCTGAGAAATCGGCCTCCGAGTTCGATGCCATTGTTGCGCAAACGGAGCAGTTCCTTGCCGACAATGGTCGTCGCCCGCGCATTCTGATCGCTAAGATGGGCCAGGATGGACACGATCGTGGCGCGAAAGTGATCGCCAGCGCCTATTCCGATCTCGGTTTCGACGTAGATTTAAGCCCGATGTTCTCTACACCTGAAGAGATCGCCCGCCTGGCCGTAGAAAACGACGTTCACGTAGTGGGCGCATCCTCACTGGCTGCCGGTCATAAAACGCTGATCCCGGAACTGGTCGAAGCGCTGAAAAAATGGGGACGCGAAGATATCTGCGTGGTCGCGGGTGGCGTCATTCCGCCGCAGGATTACGCCTTCCTGCAAGAGCGCGGCGTGGCGGCGATTTATGGTCCAGGTACACCTATGCTCGACAGTGTGCGCGACGTACTGAATCTGATAAGCCAGCATCATGATTAATGAAGCCACGCTGGCAGAAAGTATTCGCCGCTTACGTCAGGGTGAGCGTGCCACACTCGCCCAGGCCATGACGCTGGTGGAAAGCCGTCACCCGCGTCATCAGGCACTAAGTACGCAGCTGCTTGATGCCATTATGCCGTACTGCGGTAACACCCTGCGACTGGGCGTTACCGGCACCCCCGGCGCGGGGAAAAGTACCTTTCTTGAGGCCTTTGGCATGTTGTTGATTCGAGAGGGATTAAAGGTCGCGGTTATTGCGGTCGATCCCAGCAGCCCGGTCACTGGCGGTAGCATTCTCGGGGATAAAACCCGCATGAATGACCTGGCGCGTGCCGAAGCGGCGTTTATTCGCCCGGTACCATCCTCCGGTCATCTGGGCGGTGCCAGTCAGCGAGCGCGGGAATTAATGCTGTTATGCGAAGCAGCGGGTTATGACGTAGTGATTGTCGAAACGGTTGGCGTCGGGCAGTCGGAAACAGAAGTCGCCCGCATGGTGGACTGTTTTATCTCGTTGCAAATTGCCGGTGGCGGCGATGATCTGCAGGGCATTAAAAAAGGGCTGATGGAAGTGGCTGATCTGATCGTTATCAACAAAGACGATGGCGATAACCATACCAATGTCGCCATTGCCCGGCATATGTACGAGAGTGCCCTGCATATTCTGCGACGTAAATACGACGAATGGCAGCCACGGGTTCTGACTTGTAGCGCACTGGAAAAACGTGGAATCGATGAGATCTGGCACGCCATCATCGACTTCAAAACCGCGCTAACTGCCAGTGGTCGTTTACAACAAGTGCGGCAACAACAATCGGTGGAATGGCTGCGTAAGCAGACCGAAGAAGAAGTACTGAATCACCTGTTCGCGAATGAAGATTTCGATCGCTATTACCGCCAGACGCTTTTAGCGGTCAAAAACAATACGCTCTCACCGCGCACCGGCCTGCGGCAGCTCAGTGAATTTATCCAGACGCAATATTTTGATTAAAGGAATTTTTATGTCTTATCAGTATGTTAACGTTGTCACTATCAACAAAGTGGCGGTCATTGAGTTTAACTATGGCCGAAAACTTAATGCCTTAAGTAAAGTCTTTATTGATGATCTTATGCAGGCGTTAAGCGATCTCAACCGGCCGGAAATTCGCTGTATCATTTTGCGCGCACCGAGTGGATCCAAAGTCTTCTCCGCAGGTCACGATATTCACGAACTGCCGTCTGGCGGTCGCGATCCGCTCTCCTATGATGATCCATTGCGTCAAATCACCCGCATGATCCAAAAATTCCCGAAACCGATCATTTCGATGGTGGAAGGTAGTGTTTGGGGTGGCGCATTTGAAATGATCATGAGTTCCGATCTGATCATCGCCGCCAGTACCTCAACCTTCTCAATGACGCCTGTAAACCTCGGCGTCCCGTATAACCTGGTCGGCATTCACAACCTGACCCGCGACGCGGGCTTCCACATTGTCAAAGAGCTGATTTTTACCGCTTCGCCAATCACCGCCCAGCGCGCGCTGGCTGTCGGCATCCTCAACCATGTTGTGGAAGTGGAAGAACTGGAAGATTTCACCTTACAAATGGCGCACCACATCTCTGAGAAAGCGCCGTTAGCCATTGCCGTTATCAAAGAAGAGCTGCGTGTACTGGGCGAAGCACACACCATGAACTCCGATGAATTTGAACGTATTCAGGGGATGCGCCGCGCGGTGTATGACAGCGAAGATTACCAGGAAGGGATGAACGCTTTCCTCGAAAAACGTAAACCTAATTTCGTTGGTCATTAATCCCTGCGAACGAAGGTGTAAAAATGGAAACTCAGTGGACAAGGATGACCGCCAATGAAGCGGCAGAAATTATCCAGCATAACGACATGGTGGCATTTAGCGGCTTTACCCCGGCGGGTTCGCCGAAAGCCCTACCCACCGCGATTGCCCGCAGAGCTAACGAACAGCATGAGGCCAAAAAGCCGTATCAAATTCGCCTTCTGACGGGTGCGTCAATCAGCGCCGCCGCTGACGATGTACTTTCTGACGCCGATGCTGTTTCCTGGCGTGCGCCATATCAAACATCGTCCGGTTTACGTAAAAAGATCAATCAGGGCGCGGTGAGTTTCGTTGACCTGCATTTGAGCGAAGTGGCGCAAATGGTCAATTACGGTTTCTTCGGCGACATTGATGTTGCCGTCATTGAAGCATCGGCACTGGCACCGGATGGTCGAGTCTGGTTAACCAGCGGGATCGGTAATGCGCCGACCTGGCTGCTGCGGGCGAAGAAAGTGATCATTGAACTCAATCACTATCACGATCCGCGCGTTGCAGAACTGGCGGATATTGTGATTCCTGGCGCGCCACCGCGGCGCAATAGCGTGTCGATCTTCCATGCAATGGATCGCGTCGGTACCCGCTATGTGCAAATCGATCCGAAAAAGATTGTCGCCGTCGTGGAAACCAACTTGCCCGACGCCGGTAATATGCTGGATAAGCAAAATCCCATGTGCCAGCAGATTGCCGATAACGTGGTCACGTTCTTATTGCAGGAAATGGCGCATGGGCGTATTCCGCCGGAATTTCTGCCGCTGCAAAGTGGCGTGGGCAATATCAATAATGCGGTAATGGCGCGTCTGGGGGAAAACCCGGTAATTCCTCCGTTTATGATGTATTCGGAAGTGCTACAGGAATCGGTGGTGCATTTACTGGAAACCGGCAAAATCAGCGGGGCCAGCGCCTCCAGCCTGACAATCTCGGCCGATTCCCTGCGCAAGATTTACGACAATATGGATTACTTTGCCAGCCGCATTGTGTTGCGTCCGCAGGAGATTTCCAATAACCCGGAAATCATCCGTCGTCTGGGCGTCATCGCTCTGAACGTCGGCCTGGAGTTTGATATTTACGGGCATGCCAACTCAACACACGTAGCCGGGGTCGATCTGATGAACGGCATCGGCGGCAGCGGTGATTTTGAACGCAACGCGTATCTGTCGATCTTTATGGCCCCGTCGATTGCTAAAGAAGGCAAGATCTCAACCGTCGTGCCAATGTGCAGCCATGTTGATCACAGCGAACACAGCGTCAAAGTGATCATCACCGAACAAGGGATCGCCGATCTGCGCGGTCTTTCCCCGCTTCAACGCGCCCGCACTATCATTGATAATTGTGCACATCCTATGTATCGGGATTATCTGCATCGCTATCTGGAAAATGCGCCTGGCGGACATATTCACCACGATCTTAGCCACGTCTTCGACTTACACCGTAATTTAATTGCAACCGGCTCGATGCTGGGTTAATGACTCGTCCCGTCACGATCTTCAGCAATATGCTGAAGCATCGTGGCGGTATAACGATGATTTCTGATTGAATAAAGATATTCCTGCATATACATCGGCCTGTGCGGTGCATCAAAATATTTCAGCGTTGCCGGATTCACCAGTCGCCAGGCAAAATGCGGGATCACCGTCAGAAAATGTCCGCGCTCCACGGCGCTGATTTTGGCCATAAAACTGTAGGGACGATAAATAATGGTTGGATTGATCCCACAAGGTCGCATATTCGCATCAATCATTGCTTCGAAGTTGGCCCGGTTCTGAAAGCGCATTTGTAGCCAGGGCAGCTCCTGAAGCAGCTCTTGCTCTTGTCGCTCTTCATAACGGCGAGAAACGAGAAAGCCTAATCGCAGCGGTGGTAGTTCACTGATAGTCAGGTTTTCCAGTTCCTGAACTCGTGCAGATACATGCTGTGGGGAGATAATAAAATCTAACTGGCGGTCAAAAAGATTATCGATAACGCCATTTTCGCTGAACTCAACTGGCTGGGCGGTCACGCCTTCATACTTATCTCCGAGACTAATCAACTGATCGAAAATAATTGTCGGATAAGTATTATCTATGCCAATCACAATTTCTCGTGAACGACGCCCTGAGTTATGGATTTCATTATCAATCGCAGAAAGCCGTTGATAAACCGGGAACAGTTTTTGATACAGTTCCTGTCCGGCTTTATTGAGGCTGATATTATTATCTTTGCGGGTAAATAGCGTATAGCCAATTTGTTCTTCCAGCGCGGCAATGCTTTTACCAAATGGCGAAGCCGTCATATGGATTTTTTCTGCCGCCCGGGCAATATTATTGGTTTGCGCTAATAAAATGAAATTGCGCATCTTTTTCGAAATAAAAATGTCCATCCCCCTCCCCCGCATCCTTGTCCGCTTAACCGTTTCAGTCAGCCTATCCTTGATGAAACCGCGAGCAAAGATAGGTGATTACGTCATGGTTTTACAGAAAATTACAGAAAAAGGAGGCAATATCGGGTAAAGGCATTAGCCCGACGAATACGTCGGGCTACAAATATTATTGTGCTGCAGGTGTTTTAGCGGGTTGTTGATCCACAGGTTCTAACTGGAAGACCACATCGACCTGATCATCAAACTGAATAGCGGCCTGCTCGTAAGTTTCCTGGGCGGACACCGGCGCGGCATCGGCTTTCATCATCCGCACCATTGGGCTGGGCTGATAGTTGGAAACATGGTAGCGCACGCTATATACCGGCCCCAGTTTACGATGAAAGCCGTTCGCCAGTTCCTGCGCCTGATGAATCGCGTTATCAATCGCTGCCTTACGCGCTTTGTCTTTATAGGCATCCGGCTGCGCCACGCCCAGCGACACAGAACGAATTTCGTTAAGACCCGCCTTCAGCGCGCCATCCAGCAAGGAATTCAGTTTGTCTAACTGACGGAGCGTGACTTCCACCGTTCTCACAGCGCGGTAGCCTTTAAGGATACTTTTACCATCCTGATAATCATAATCTGGCTGGGTGCGTAAGTTCGCTGAGCTGATATCTTTTTTCGCGATCTGATTGAGTTCAAGGAAGGAAATGTATTGTGCGACGCGCTCATCTGCCTGTTTCTTGGCAGTAGCGGCATCCTTCGCGGCCACGTTAACTTCAATCGCAAGAGTGGCAATGTCTGGCACCGCATCCACGCTTGCCGTACCGGAGGTGACAATATGCGGTCCATCCGGCAATTCGTTAGCCTGCGCTGCCATCCCGCTAATACCCATTAATGCCGCCAGGGCGATAACTTTGAACTTCACGTTAGTCTCTCCGTGTTAATAGACTTGCCCAAAATTCAGGACCTCTGGAGGCAAGCTTAGCGCCTCTGTTTTATTTTTCCATCAGATAGCGCCTAACTGAACAAGGCTTGTGCATGAGCAATACCGTCTCTCGCCAGCTGCAAGGCAATAAACCACATAACACATCCCACAACCAGATTGATAATGCGCTGTGCTTTTGCCGTGCGCAGACGCGGTGCCAGCCAGGCTGCGAGAAGAGCCAGACCAAAGAACCACAGGAAAGAGGCGCTAATTGTCCCGAGTGCAAACCAGCGTTTTGGTTCCACATCAAGTTGCCCGCCAAGGCTGCCCAGTACAACAAAAGTATCCAGGTAAACATGCGGATTCAGCCAGGTCACTGCCAACATGGTGGCGATAATTTTCCATCTGCCTTGCTTCATGACTTCGGCGCTGGCTAACTCAATATTACTGCTCATTGCTGTTTTAAAAGCGCCAAAACCATACCACAGCAAGAAGGCTACGCCGCCCCAGGTGACCAGCGCCAGCAACCACGGCGACTGCATCAATAACGCGCTGCCACCAAAAATCCCGGCGCAAATCAGGACCAAATCGCTGATAGCACAAAGTAAGGCAATCATAATGTGGTACTGACGACGTATGCCCTGATTCATCACAAAAGCATTTTGTGGACCGAGCGGTAGGATCATAGCCGCCCCAAGTGCAAGACCTTGAAAGTAATAAGAAAACACGTTGGATATTCCGAATTAAGTATCTGATGCAGAGACTATATCGCGGGATTGTTATTAGCGGAAATTGATAATATTAATTGGCAATCAGAAAAACTAATAAGAGAGAGGCCAGAGAGTATTATCTGGCCTCAGCGTTGATTACGCAGCTTTGTCTTCTTTCACCCGCTTAAAGTTCACATCCATTTGCGGGTACGGGAAGCTGATACCGGCGGCATCAAATTCACGTTTAATACGCTCCAGCACATCCCAGTACACGTTTTGCAGATCGCCGCTGTTGCTCCAGACGCGGACCACGAAATTAATCGACGATGCACCAAGTTCGTTCAGGCGCACAGTCATTTCGCGATCTTTCAAAATGCGATCTTCAGACTGGATAATATTGGTCAGGATCTGCTTAACCTGATCGATATCGGAATCATACGCCACGCCAATAATAAATTCGTTACGGCGAACTGGCTCGCGGGAGAAGTTAATAATATTTCCGGCAATAATTTTACCGTTCGGAATAACGATAATTTTACCGTCTGCAGTACGCATGGTGGTGGAGAAAATCTGCACACTCAGCACAGTACCGGCTACGCCGCCCAGGTCAACATATTCTCCGGCACGGAACGGGCGGAACATGACAAGTAACACGCCAGCGGCCAGGTTAGACAGTGACCCCTGCAAAGCCAGACCAACAGCTAAGCCTGCGGCACCGAGTACAGCAATGACTGACGCGGTTTGTACACCCACGCGTCCCAGTGCAGCGATTAGCGTAAAGGCGATAATACCGTAACGGACTAATGCAGAAAGAAAATCAGCAACAGTGGCATCGATTTTACGGGAGATCATCAGGCGATTCACCGCGTTGGAAATCATCCGCGCGATAATCAAACCAACGATGATGATCGCGAGTGCCGCCACGATGTTTACTGCATAACTTAGCAGCAGCGCCTGGTTAGCTACCAGCCAGCTTCCCGCGCCGTTTATGCTATCGACAACATTCAAATCTTCCATTCAATATTCCTTTTCAACTGACTCAAAATGGAGAAATACACTCCGCCGCCTTATGACGGGCAGTCTGACAAGGGTAAACAATAAAGCATAATTTTGCCAAATAGATCACAGATTTCTCATCTGAATCACCTTGCTTTTGGCGAAAAAATCCCCGCAGAGCGGGGCTCAGACAGATATCAATGTGCGCTTTGTCATGCCGGATGCGGCGTGAACGCCTTATCCGGCCTACAAAAACCTGCAAATTCAATATATTGCAGGATACGTGTAGGCCTGATAAGCGTAGCGCATCAGGCAATTTTGCTTTTGGCGAAAAAAAGACCCGCAGAGCGGGCCTTGAGATAAGCAGAAAGGAATATCTTACAGAACGTCGATCGCGTTCAGTTCCTGGAATGCTTTCTCCAGACGAGCGATCATCGAAGTCTGACCGGCACGCAGCCATACGCGCGGATCGTAGTATTTCTTGTTCGGCTGATCTTCGCCTTTCGGGTTACCCAGCTGACCCTGCAGATAAGCTTCGTTCGCTTTGTAGTAGTTCAGAACGCCTTCCCAGGTTGCCCATTGGGTATCGGTATCGATGTTCATTTTTACTACGCCGTAGCTTACGGAGTCTTTGATTTCCTGAGCAGTAGAACCGGAACCACCGTGGAATACGAAGTTCAGGCTGTTGTGCGGCAGGTTGTGTTTCTTGGAAACATATTCCTGAGAATCACGCAGGATGGTCGGAGTCAGAACCACGTTACCCGGCTTGTAAACACCGTGTACGTTACCGAAGGACGCTGCGATGGTGAAACGCGGGCTGATTTTGCTCAGTTCGGTGTATGCGTAATCAACGTCTTCCGGCTGGGTGTACAGTGCAGAAGCGTCCATGTGGCTGTTGTCCACGCCGTCTTCTTCACCACCGGTGCAACCCAGTTCGATTTCCAGAGTCATGCCGATTTTGGACATGCGCTCCAGGTATTTAGAGCAGATTTCGATGTTCTCTTGCAGAGATTCTTCAGACAGGTCGATCATGTGAGAAGAGAACAGCGGCTTACCGGTAGCTGCGAAGTGTTTTTCACCCGCGTCCAACAGACCGTCGATCCACGGCAGCAGTTTCTTCGCGCAGTGGTCAGTGTGCAGGATAACCGGAACACCATAATGTTCAGCCATCTGGTGAACGTGATGCGCACCAGAGATCGCGCCCAGGATAGCAGCACCCTGCGGAACGTCAGATTTCACGCCTTTACCAGCGATAAAGGAAGCACCACCGTTGGAGAACTGAACGATAACCGGCGCTTTAACTTTAGCAGCGGTTTCCAGTACGGCGTTGATGGAGTCAGTACCGACGCAGTTTACTGCTGGCAGTGCGAAGTTGTTTTCTTTTGCTACCTGGAAAACTTTCTGTACGTCATCACCAGTGATTACGCCAGGTTTTACGAAATCAAAAATCTTAGACATGTCTCTTGTCCTGTATCGTCGGGCCTTATACTCGTCATACTTCAAGTTGCATGTGCTGCGTCTGCGTTCGCTCACCCCAGTCACTTACTTATGTAAGCTCCTGGGGATTCACTCTCTTGTCGCCTTCCTGCAACTCGAATTATTTAGAGTATGAAAAATTGCGTGCTCTAAAAGCGCGCTGAAACAAGGGCAGGTTTCCCTGCCCTGTGATTTTTTACTTCTTAGCGCGCTCTTCGAGCATCGCTACTGCAGGCAGTACTTTACCTTCCACGAATTCGAGGAATGCGCCGCCGCCAGTGGAGATGTAGGAGATTTTGTCAGCAATGCCGAACAGGTCGATTGCTGCCAGAGTGTCGCCGCCGCCAGCGATGGAGAACGCTTCGCTGTCTGCGATAGCGTTAGCCACGATTTCAGTACCTTTGCGGAAGTTCGGGAATTCGAACACGCCAACCGGACCGTTCCACAGAATGGTTTTCGCATTCTTCAGGATTTCAGCCAGTTCCTGAGCGGAAGCATCACCGATATCCAGGATCTGCTCGTCAGCTTTCACATCGTTAACAGATTTCAGGGTAGCCGGTGCAGTTTCAGAGAACTCGGTTGCTACGCGAACATCAGACGGAACCGGGATGTTGCAGGTGGTCAGCAGACGTTTAGCTTCGTCAACCAGGTCAGCTTCGTACAGGGATTTACCCACATCGTGGCCTTGTGCCGCGATAAAGGTGTTAGCGATACCACCACCAACAATCAGCTGGTCAGCGATTTTAGACAGGGAGTCCAGAACGGTCAGTTTGGTAGATACTTTAGAACCACCAACGATAGCCACCATCGGGCGAGCAGGTTCTTTCAGTGCTTTACCCAGCGCGTCCAGTTCAGCTGCCAGCAGCGGGCCTGCGCACGCAACGTCAGCGAATTTACCGATACCGTGAGTAGAAGCCTGCGCGCGGTGAGCAGTACCGAATGCGTCCATTACGAACACGTCACACAGTGCAGCGTATTTTTTGGACAGGGTTTCGTCGTCTTTCTTCTCGCCTTTGTTGAAGCGAACGTTTTCCAGAACAACCAGTTCACCTTCAGCAACGTCAACGCCGTCGAGGTAATCTTTAACCAGACGAACCGGGTTAGACAGTTTGTCTTTCAGGTAGTTAACAACCGGCAGCAGAGAGAATTCTTCGTTGTACTCGCCTTCGGTAGGACGACCCAGGTGGGAAGTTACCATCACTTTTGCGCCTTGTTTCAGGGCCAGTTCGATGGTCGGCAGAGAAGCACGGATACGCGCGTCGCTGGTTACTTTCCCGTCTTTTACTGGTACGTTCAGATCCGCACGGATAAATACACGTTTCCCAGCAAGATCCAGATCGGTCATCTTAATTACAGACATGGTGAATCCTCTCGTTGATTCTAAAAGTTTTGCAGACGCTGCTTGCGTCTTACCTGAAAGCAACAGTAGCCATAGCTAACGTCGTGTCGAGCATTCGGTTAGCAAAGCCCCATTCGTTATCGCACCAGACCAACGTTTTGATCAAGTGTGCGCCACTGACCCGGGTTTGGGTGCCATCGACAATGGCACTGTGCGGATCGTGGTTAAAATCTACAGAGACCAACGGCAATTCCGTATAGTCAACTATACCATGAAATGCACCTTGTGCTGCTTTTTGCAGCAACAGGTTGACTTCATTGGCTTTTACAGGTTTCTTCACCGTCACGCTTAAATCGATTGCCGTCACATTTATGGTTGGCACACGTACCGCAATCGCTTCAAAGCGATCGTTAAATTGCGGAAAAAATCGTGTGATACCGGCGGCCAGTTTAGTATCGACCGGAATGATCGACTGGCTGGCTGCCCGGGTGCGACGCAGGTCAGGATGGTATGCATCAATAACCTGTTGATCGTGCATGGCGGAGTGAATTGTGGTCACAGTGCCGGACTCAATACCGTACGCATCATCTAACAATTTGATGACGGGAATTATGCAATTCGTGGTACAGGAAGCGTTAGAAACGATGCGGTGTTCCGCACGAAGTTGATCCTGATTGACGCCGTAAACAACGGTCGCGTCGAGATCGTTACTGCCAGGATGTGAAAAGAGCACTTTTTTGGCCCCGGCGGCAATATGCGCTTCGCCATGCTCGCGGGAGCCATATACGCCGGTGCAGTCGAGGACTACATCAACGCCAAGTTCACGCCAGGGGAGCGATTGCAGTGAACGTTCATGCAATACGCGGATGGCGTCATCACCAACAAAAAGTTGATCGCGTTCCTGTCGTACTTCCCATGCAAAACGGCCATGGCTGGTGTCATATTTCAACAAATGCGCCATGCCCGCAGCATCCGCCAGTTCGTTGATTGCCACCACGGTAATTTCCGCCCGGCGTCCGGATTCATACAAAGCACGAACCACATTACGCCCGATGCGACCGAAGCCATTTATCGCTACGCGTACGGTCATAGATCTCCTGCAAGGTTTTCCCTGAGCAAATTTGCCAGACAGAGTAATCCAGCAAATCGTCCGGGGAAACCTTACCTGTCGCAAACTGCGACTGATTGGTTAATTGTCGAACATTTAATCGACTGAAACGCTTCAGCTAGGATAAGCGAAACGTGGAATAAAAGGAATGTTTGTCCAGCCGAAGAAGACATTTATCTGACTCACATCACACTTTTATCCCCTTTTGTGGGAAGCTTTATTCCAGGCTGGCGTAATAATAACCCTACAATAACTGGAATAAATTGTCAGCTTGTGAAGTGATACCGGCCTTCTTCAGTCATCTCTACTATCAGATTGGCCTGACGGCTATTCATCAGCACACGCTCGACATTGGGGCCATCGGTGCGGGCATAAAATGCTTCGGCTACTTGCCGCGTTAATCCTCCCGCAATTTTACGACTAATCAAGCGCTCCCGCAGAATTTGAGCAGGTGCATGAATAAAAATAGAAAAATCGCAGAAAGATGCCAACTCCAGCCACTTTTCATCATCCAGTAACAACCAGTTTCCTTCGACGATGACGAGTGGTGCGGTAACGTGCAACGCATCTTCAACAGGATCATGCTTTTGTCGATCGTACTGCGGCCACGTACAATCCCCTTCCACGACCTGGCGCAGATTTTCCGTCAGTTTCGCAACGTCAAATGTCTCTGGTGCGCCTTTGAAGGGGCGCAATTGATGCGCATCCAGCCAGCTATTGTAATGGTGAAAACCATCCATCGGGAGCGTCTGAATAGCGGGCAGTTCCGGGTCTTGTTGCGCGAGATATTCCCAGAAGGTGGTTAGGGTTGATTTACCCGTCCCCGGCGGAGCGCAAAGAAAAACCACCGTACGCCGCTGCGGATTTACCGTCTGTAAGGCCGCCAACATGTGCAGCAACGGTTTATGTACATTTTCAATCTCTTCGTTCTGGTACTGTGCCTGTATCTTCAGCCCATTCACCGTTAATTCAATTTTCACGGCGTTAATTCCTTTAAGGTGGTCGTTACTGCCAGCGTCAGCGCCGTTTTGACCATTCCGCTAAAACGCGCCTCTGACCAGACGGAGAAATCAGCGAACTTCATCGCTTTTAACGCGTCATAGAGCATCGCATTGCGGGTTATGCTATTGACGTTGCTGATAAAATCCCAGGTCATGTCATCGGCAAATCCGGGCGTTTCATCCTGTTCGTTCAGGTAATGCCAGAACTGGGAAAAATGCGTGATATCGGCGTACAACCATTTATCCATTTTCCCCAACGCATAAATCAAACGCAGTGCAACATCAATATCGTCAAGCGGGCCGCTTTGGGCGAGTAACGGCTTCACTGCATATTCCACGATCTCTTCATCGTTATCGACAAACAGCGACGGCAGAAACTGGCGTATCCCCTGGAGCAAAATGGTATGCGCAGTTTTCATAAATGAAAATAAATTGTCCTGTGCATCCAGTTGCTCAAGCACATCATCTTCTGTCAGCGTCGCCATTGGTCTTCCGATAGATCACCATCAATGCAGGGAGTCTATTATATTACACGTTTGGTCCGCGCCGCCGATCAGTAATGTCTGCGTCCGCACCCCATTCGCCGTCTGTTGGATACCGTTCACCAGCTCACCGCCCGTCACGCCCGTAGCGCTAAAGAGGATATCGTTCCCCCTCACCAGTTCATCGAGCGAGTACACACGGTTAACGTCAACGCCCATTGCCTTGCAACGCTTGCGCTCCTGCTCTGCAATCTGCCGATTTTCCGTGTAATCCCCTTTAGCCTGGCAAAAGTCAATCAGCTCGGCCTGCATATCCCCGCCTAATGCTTTAACGGCACAGGCAGAAATCACGCCTTCTGGCGCACCGCCGATGGTGTACATCACATCGTAAGGATTATCCTGCCAGCAGGTCAGCACGCTGGCGGCGACATCGCCATCCGGCAGGGCAAAAACCTTCACGCCCAGCTGTGTTGCTTCCTCAATCGCGGCACTCAGGCGCGGTTTATCCAGCGTAACCATGCGCAGCTTATCCAGCGGTTTGCCTAACGCTTTCGCCACGTTGCGCAGGTTGTCCGTCAGAGGCAAAGACAGATCAATCGCGCCCGCCGCCAGCCGATTAACAACCAGCTTTTTCATATACATATCGGGCGCATGTAACAGGCTATCTCGAGGGGCGAAAGCCATGACCGCCAGCGCATTGCTCTGCCCCATCGCCACCATCCGCGTGCCTTCAATGGGATCAACCGCGATATCGACTTCTGGCCCATCGCCTTTGCCCACCTCTTCGCCAATCCACAGCATCGGCGCATGGTCAATTTCTCCTTCGCCGATAACCACTCGTCCACGAAAAGCGACGTCGTTTAATGCCTGGCGCATCGCGGTGACCGCCAGGCCATCAATTTTATTTTTGTCGCCACATCCGGTTTGCGGCCAGGCAGCCAACGCTGCCTGTTCCGTAACGCGAAATAATGGCCACGCCAGGGACATCATTGCGCGGCCTCCCCGATATCAACGCCAAATTGTGCCAGCAGATATTTCTCGGCCTGTTCATTCCAGATGCCGTGCGTTTCCTCAACCAGCCGCGCCAACTCTTTAAACAGCGGATCGGTTTTGCCTTTTTCGGCAAAATCGGCAATGGCAGTGAGCGGCATGGTCACGCCGTTATAAATGAGTTTTTTACCGCCAGGGATATCCGGCAGATTGAGCACGGTTTCTGGCACCGCATCCAGGCCACCGATATGGGTCACCATAAACGACGGCTGTAACTGCCCAGTGGCGCTAAGGGCAATCGCCTCTTTCATGTCGTCCGTTGAACCGCCAGATGTACCGACGACGTGCGTGCTGTTGTAATGGACGTTGTAGAAATTAAACGGCACTTTGAAGTTTTTATCCGTCGGCCCGGCAAAGAAGTTCAGACAGCCATCTTCCGCCAGTAATTCATCAGCCATCTCAACGACAGCAGGCACCGCCGCATAAACAAAAATGTCATCGAACCCGGCATCTCCTGTCAGCGCCCGCAGCATCTGGACAGGATCGCTCATCCCTTTGGTATTCACATACACCAGCTCAATGCCTTTACTGGCCGCCAGTTCCACCGGCAGCAGCTTCTGTACCTGCGCCAGACGTTTGTCGTCGATATCGACCACCACCACCCGCGACGGTTGTATGCCGCCGTTAATGGCGTAATCGATAGCGCCAATGCCCATCGGACCTGCACACGCCAGCAGTGCAATATTGCCGCCAGGTTTGACGCCCATGCGATGCTCATAAACATATTGCGTGGTGTGATAATTGGCATGATAAGCACCAATAATGCAGCACATAGGCTCTGCCAGCGACGCCGCAGCAAAATAAGAGCCGTGATACGGTAATACGCAGCCCAAATTAATGGCGATTTCGGGAATAATCATATAAGTGGCATTGCCGCCAAAATATTCGTAGCTGTAGCCCGCTGAATATCCGCTTGGTAACCCCATCGCCGGTTGCAATACAAAACGCTGGCCTTTTTTATATTTGCCAGTGAGATTTTTACCCACTTCGACAATAACCCCGGCACATTCATGCCCGGTAATGACCGGATGATTTTCTAAATCGTCGGGTACGCGTTTATGTTCACTACCGAGTAACGCCGCTTTCCAGGTCGATAAACAGACGCTGTCAGAAATTACACTCACCAGTAATTCATTATCGGTAATTTCTGGCAGTTCAAATACGCGCAGACGGACATCCCGCTTGCCATAAATAGCAGCAACTTTGGTTTTCATTTTTACCTCTGTAATCAGTGTTTATGTTCGGCGGTTAATTGATTAAATAAAGTGTCGAGTTTTGGATCGCCAATATAGTTATTAATCAATATCAGTGGTTTATCCGTCACACGTTTCACGCGCCCTTCCAGACTGGCATGAGTAACGACGATATCCGCATCCGCAGGCACGTTTTCTATGGCGTAATGTTTTACTTCAATTGCCAGCCCCGCTTTTTCCAGGCGTTTACGGAAGGTGGTCGCGCCCATCGCACTGGAGCCCATCCCCGCATCGCAAACAAAGGCGATACGCTTAACCCTGCTTAACGAGAATGCACCCTCTTGTTTCATCGCCTTAACCGCATTGGCTGACTGAGCAAACTCATCTTCGCTCTCCGTTTCCACCGTTTTTTCCATCTTCAGTATCAGCGAAGTAATAGCAAAGGACACCAGGGTACCTACCGTAACACCGGCAATTGTCGCCAGGAACGAGCCTTTCGGCGTCAGTGCCAGGTAAGCAAAGATAGACCCCGGACTTGGGCCAGCCACCAGACCACCGTCCAGTAAGTTAAACATCCAGGTGCCAGACATACCGCCCGCAATCATGGCAATAATGGTCAGCGGCTTCATCAGCACATACGGGAAATACAGTTCGTGGATCCCACCGAGGAAGTGAATAATCATCGCCCCGGGCGCAGAACGTTTACTCATCCCTTTACCAAACAAGGTAAACGCCAGCAGCAGCCCCAGGCCCGGACCTGGGTTAGAGGCCACCATAAAGAAGATGGATTTACCGTTAACCGAAGCCTGTTGCATTCCCAGCGGATAATAGACGCCCTGATCGATCGCATTATTGAGGAAAAGCACTTTCGCCGGTTCATTGATGACTGACAACAATGGCAGATAACCCGCATGTACCAGCGCCTCAATACACTCTTTGACGAAAGTATTGGCAATTAACACCGCCGGGCCGATAACTTCAAAACCCAGCAGACAAAGGAGCATCCCCGCGATACCTAATGAGAAGTTATTGATAACCATCTCAAAACCGGCAGGTATGCGTTTTTCCAGTGCCTTATCGACATATTTTATGACCAACCCACCGAGCGGCCCCATGATCATTGAGCCAAGGAACATCGGGATCTCTGCGCCAACGATCACACCAATAGTACCTATTCCGCCCATGACCGCCCCGCGTTTACCGCCGACCAGATGACCACCTGTAGAACCAATCATCACGGGCAATAAATAGGTAATCATCGGGCCGACAATTTTGGCGAAATGTTCGTTAGGCAGCCAACCGGTGGGAATAAATAACGCAGTAATAAAACCCCAGGCAATAAAAGCACCAATATTGGGGATGACCATTGCAGTCAAAAAGCCCCCAAAAGCCTGGACCTTTGCACGAGCAGACTTGTTTTCCATAATATTATCCTGTAGAGGAGAGAGTAATTATCCGCGGCTGATAATGTCCGCTAATTGTTTTTCTGATGATGCTGTTAAGAGTTGTTCGAGTATTTCTTCTTCGCACAGTAATTCACTTAACGCCTGAATAGCGCCAATGTGCGAATCGGCATCGGCAGCAGAGAGTCCGATGAGTAATTTAATTGGTTCGTCATTCCCCGGAAAATAAACACCTTGTTCAAGTAATGTCAAAGACATCCCGGTTTTAAGCGCCCCACATTCCGGTCGCGCATGAGGCATTGCCACGCCTGGTGCGAGAATATAATAAGGGCCATTGTTAATGGTGGAATCTTTAATTGCCTGAATGTAATTCTCGCTGATATAGTTTTTATCCAACAATGATACCATCGAGAAATCGATAGCTTCCTGCCAATCTTTTGCTGAATGTATAACTGAGATTGATGATTCTGGAAAATAATCACTAAGCCGCATAAATTATCCTTATTTTATTTTTAGGGTACCGTCCGGCGGTAAAAATAAAATACTCGTGCGGTTTAATGAAAGCAATTGAGCAGGGAAACCGGTGTTTTGAAAACAGTGAATTATTAATTTCTTATATAACATTGAGTTATAGATATAACAACAAATGTCAATACGCATATCGTGATGCATATTACATAATTGATATTTATTGCATATAAATATTTGTGATCTACAACACGCCTTATCTATTGCTTGTCCGCAAACGGACATATCAAGGTAATAAAAAAGGTCGCCGAAGCGACCTTTTTACCCGAAATGCTAATTACAGCAGTTCTTTTGCTTTCGCAACAACGTTATCAACAGTGAAGCCGAACTCTTCAAACAGCAGCTCTGCCGGAGCAGATTCACCGAAGGTGGTCATACCGACGATAGCACCGTTCAGGCCAACATACTTGTACCAGTAGTCAGCAATACCCGCTTCTACAGCAACGCGTGCAGTAACCGCTTTCGGCAGTACGGATTCACGGTAAGCAGCATCCTGCTTGTCAAATGCGTCGGTAGACGGCATGGACACCACGCGCGCTTTCACGCCTTCGGCAGTCAGTTTTTCGTAGGCAGCAACAGCCAGTTCAACTTCTGAACCGGTAGCGATGAAAATCAGTTCCGGCTGACCGGCGCAGTCTTTCAGCACATAACCACCGCGCGCGATGTTTGCCAGTTGCTCTTCAGTTCGTTCCTGCTGCGCCAGGTTCTGACGGGAGAGGATCAGTGCGGTCGGGCCGTCCTGACGCTCAACACCGTATTTCCACGCGACCGCGGATTCAACCTGGTCACACGGACGCCATGTAGACATGTTCGGGGTTACGCGCAGAGAAGCGACCTGCTCAACCGGCTGGTGAGTCGGGCCGTCTTCGCCCAGACCGATGGAGTCGTGGGTGTAAACCATCACCTGACGCTGTTTCATCAGCGCAGCCATACGTACGGCGTTACGTGCGTATTCCACGAACATCAGGAAGGTGGAGGTGTACGGCAGGAAGCCACCGTGCAGGGAGATACCGTTAGCAATCGCGGTCATACCGAACTCGCGAACACCGTAGTGGATGTAGTTACCCGCAGCATCTTCGTTGATTGCTTTAGAACCAGACCACAGGGTCAGGTTAGACGGCGCCAGGTCAGCAGAACCGCCGAGGAATTCCGGCAACAGCGGACCGAACGCTTCGATAGCATTCTGAGACGCTTTACGGCTGGCGATTTTCGCCGGATTAGCCTGCAGTTTAGCGATGAACTCTTTCGCTTTAGCGTCGAAGTCAGACGGCATTTCGCCTTTCATACGGCGGGTAAATTCAGCGGCTTCCTGCGGATAAGCTTTCGCGTAAGCAGCGAATTTCTCGTTCCATGCGGATTCTTTCGCCTGGCCTGCTTCTTTCGCATCCCACTGAGCATAGATTTCAGACGGGATTTCGAACGGCGCATATTTCCAGCCCAGTTGTTCGCGGGTCAGGGCAATTTCAGCGTCGCCCAGCGGCGCACCGTGGGAGTCGTGGGTACCGGCTTTGTTCGGGGAACCGAAACCGATGATGGTTTTGCACATCAGCAGGGAAGGTTTGTCAGTCACTGCGCGCGCTTCTTCTACTGCGCGTTTGATAGATGCCGCGTCATGACCGTCGATGTCGCGAATAACGTGCCAGCCGTAAGCTTCGAAACGCATTGCGGTGTCGTCGGTGAACCAGCCTTCAACGTGACCATCGATAGAAATACCGTTGTCATCGTAGAATGCAATCAGTTTACCCAGCTTCAGCGTACCCGCCAGAGAGCAAACTTCGTGGGAGATGCCTTCCATCATGCAGCCGTCGCCCATGAAGGCGTAGGTGTAGTGGTCGACAATGTCGTGGCCCGGACGGTTAAACTGCGCCGCCAGCGTTTTTTCTGCAATCGCCATACCGACTGCGTTGGCAATACCCTGACCCAGCGGACCGGTGGTGGTTTCCACACCAGCGGTGTAACCCACTTCCGGGTGACCCGGAGTTTTAGAGTGCAGCTGACGGAAGTTTTTCAGTTCTTCCATCGGCAGATCGTAACCGGTGAGGTGCAGCAGGCTGTAGATCAGCATGGAGCCGTGGCCGTTGGACAGCACGAAGCGGTCACGGTCAGCCCAGGACGGATTCTGCGGGTTGTGTTTCAGGAAATCACGCCACAGGACTTCGGCAATGTCAGCCATACCCATAGGGGCACCCGGGTGACCGGATTTGGCTTTCTGTACTGCGTCCATGCTCAGCGCACGAATAGCATTGGCAAGCTCTTTACGTGAGGACATTTTGACTCCAGATCGGATGATGAAGGGCACGCCCTTAACGACTTGACGACAGCGCGTTTTGGGCTACGCCGGAAAATTTGCCAACAATTTACCGCAAGCCGCGCGTCATGTACATGGAACATCCTTTTGCCGCTTCAGAAATCTCTGGATCATGCTCGCATGTTGCGCAATCTACTCGCCCGTCCGCTGCGCTTTTCCTTATACTGAGACTGAGCGTCGATTCACCTGCAAACGGCGCATTTTTAGAATAATCCTGACCTTGTGCGGAAGAGAAAACATGAAAATTCGCGCCTTATTGGTAGCAATGAGCGTGGCAACGGTACTGACCGGTTGCCAGAATATGGACTCCAACGGACTGCTCTCATCAGGAGCGGAAGCTTTTCAGGCTTACAGTTTGAGTGATGCGCAGGTGAAAGCCCTGAGCGATCAGGCATGTCAGGAGATGGACAGCAAGGCGACGATTGCGCCAGCCAATAGCGAATACGCTAAACGTCTGACAACTATTGCCAATGCGCTAGGCAACAATATCAACGGTCAGCCGGTAAATTACAAAGTGTATATGGCGAAGGATGTGAACGCCTTTGCAATGGCTAACGGCTGTATCCGTGTCTATAGCGGGCTGATGGATATGATGACGGATAACGAAGTCGAAGCGGTGATCGGTCACGAAATGGGGCACGTGGCGTTAGGCCATGTGAAAAAAGGAATGCAGGTGGCACTTGGTACAAATGCCGTGCGAGTAGCTGCGGCCTCTGCGGGCGGGATTGTCGGAAGTTTATCTCAATCACAACTTGGTAATCTGGGCGAGAAATTAGTCAATTCGCAATTCTCCCAGCGCCAGGAAGCAGAAGCTGATGATTATTCTTACGATCTTCTGCGCCAACGCGGCATCAGCCCGGCAGGTCTTGCCACCAGCTTTGAAAAACTGGCAAAACTGGAAGAAGGTCGCCAAAGCTCAATGTTTGACGACCATCCTGCATCCGCCGAACGCGCCCAGCATATTCGCGATCGCATGAGCGCGGATGGGATTAAGTAAAGCCTGGTGGTGTCGAACGTAGGTCAGATAAGGCGTTCACGCCGCATCTGACATGAATGGCACATTTGTTACCTTGTGCGCATTGCCGGATGCGATGCTGGCGCATCTTATCCGGCCTACGGGTGCCGAACGTAGGTCGGATAAGGCGTTCACGCCGCATCCGACATTAATGGCACGTTTTACCCGTGCGCATCGCATCTGGTGCTTACTCGCCCTTTTTCGCCGCCTGAATATACAGCATTTCCAGCGCCAGCGTTGCCGCTGCCAGAGCAGTGATTTCCGACTGATCGTATGCCGGAGCCACTTCCACTACGTCCATCCCAACAATGTTGAGATCTTTCAGGCCGCGTACCAGTTTAATAGCGCGATCGGAGGTCAGGCCGCCAATCACTGGCGTACCGGTGCCTGGTGCAAAAGCAGGATCCAGGCAGTCGATATCAAAAGTCAGGTAAACCGGCATATCACCCACAATCTGTTTCACTTGGGCGATAACGTCATCCACGCTGCGATCGTTCACCTGGCAGGCGTCCAGCACGGTAAAGCCGTTGTCTTTATCAAACTCGGTACGAATACCAATCTGCACGGAATGATTCGGGTCGATCAGACCTTCTTTCGGCGCGGTATAGAACATAGTGCCGTGGTCAAATTCACAACCGTTCGCATAGGTATCGGTGTGGGCGTCAAAGTGTACCAGCGCCATTTTGCCGAAATGCTTCGCATGAGCACGCAGCAGCGGCAGCGTAACAAAGTGGTCACCACCGAAAGAGAGCATACGCTTACCGGCAGCCAGCAGCTTCTCGGCGTGCGCCTGCAGCTTTTCGCTCATCTCACGGGCATCGCCAAAGGCATATACCAGATCGCCGCAGTCCACGACGTTCAGACGCTCACGCATGTCGAAATTCCACGGGAAGCGGTTGTGTTCCCAGGCCAGATTCGTCGAAACCTGACGGATCGCTGCCGGACCGTGGCGACCACCCGCACGACCAGAAGTGGCCATATCGAACGGCACGCCAGTAATCACCCAGTCTGCATCGCTGTCATACGGCTGGAAGTTCATCGGCAGGCGTAAAAAACCAAAGGCATTGGAAACCAGTGAGTTATCGTATTGATGACCTAAGGTGCTCATGGATGGACTCCTATTACAAAGTCGATATAAAAAAACCCTTCCGCGTCGTTAGGCCCGACGAGGAAGGGTTGGATTTGTCACAATAAATTGTGGCGGATTATCACCGCTAAATTAAGCGGATTCAAGTAACACAGGACTTACTCATCTTCAAGATAAGTATAACCGTACAAACCTGCCTCGAACTCTTCAAGGAACTGTTGTTGCAGTTCAGCATCAAGATCGGTTTTCTTCACTTGATCGCGGAACTGGGTTAACAGCGTTTTCGGATCGAGCTGTACATATTGCAGCATGTCCGCCACGGTATCGCCTTCGTCAGACAGTTCTACTTCTACGCTACCGTCAGGGAAGACGAACACGTCAACCGCTTCGGTATCACCGAACAGGTTGTGCATGTTGCCGAGGATCTCCTGATATGCGCCGACCATAAAGAAACCGAGCATCGGCGGATTCTCTGGATCGTACTCCGGCATTGGCATTGTCGTGGCAATACCGTCACCATCAATATAGTGGTCGATAGCACCGTCAGAGTCACAGGTAATATCCAGCAGCACAGCGCGACGTTCCGGCACTTGATCCAGCCCTTCCAGCGGCAGAACCGGGAACAACTGGTCGATCCCCCATGCGTCCGGCATCGACTGGAACAGCGAGAAGTTGACGTACATTTTGTCCGCCATACGTTCCTGCAGCTCGTCGATAATCGGACGATGAGCACGGTTTTGCGGATCCAGCTGCTTTTGCACTTCATGGCACATGCTCAAATAAAGCTGCTCAGCCCATGCACGTTCTTGCAGGCTAAAGATGCCGGAAGAGTAGCCGATATGAATGTCGTGCAGATCCATCTGACTGTCGTGTAACCATTCACGCAGAGAACGGCGAGTTCCCGGTTCGTGCATCTCCTGCCAGGTTTCCCACATGCTTTGCAGCGCGCGCGGCGCATCTTCTGCAGGCGCGGTCGGCACCGTGTATTCGTTACGTTCCACGCCGATGATATTAGACACCAGCACGGTGTGATGCGCAGTCACCGCACGACCCGATTCGGTGATTACCGTCGGATGCGGCAGACCGTTTTCTTCACACGCATCGCCAATCGCCCAGATAATGTTGTTGGCGTATTCATTGAGGCCGTAGTTCACCGAACAGTCGGACTGCGAACGAGTACCTTCATAATCCACGCCCAGACCGCCGCCGACGTCGAAGCACTGAATATTGACGCCCAGCTTGTGCAGTTCCACATAGAAACGCGCGGATTCACGAACGCCTGTCGCGATATCGCGAATATTCGCCATCTGCGAACCGAGGTGGAAGTGCAGTAGTTGCAGGCTGTCGAGACGCCCGGCTTCACGCAGGGTTTCAACCAGTTGCAGTACCTGAGTCGCAGCCAGGCCGAACTTCGATTTTTCCCCGCCGGAGGACTGCCATTTACCCGAACCCTGCGAAGCCAGACGTGCACGCACGCCCAGACGAGGAACGACATTCAGACGTTCTGCTTCATCCAGCACAATGGCGATTTCTGACATCTTCTCAATGACCAGATAGACCTTGTGCCCCATCTTCTCGCCAATTAATGCCAGGCGGATATATTCGCGGTCTTTATAACCGTTGCAGACGATGACGCTACGGGTCATGCCAGCATGTGCCAGTACTGCCATCAACTCGGCTTTGGAACCGGCTTCCAGACCCAGCGGTTCGCCCGAATGAATCAGGGACTCAATCACGCGGCGGTGCTGGTTAACTTTGATCGGATAAACAAGGAAGTAATCGCCGTTATAGCCGTAGGATTCCCTCGCACGTTTGAACGCGGCGTTAATGGAACGCAAACGGTGCTGCAGGATCTGTGGGAAACAGAACAGTGCAGGCAGACGCTGGCCCTGTGCTTCACGAGTTTTCACTAACTGCGCGAGATCGACGCGAGCTTCCGGGACGTCCGGGTCCGGGCACACGCTAATGTGGCCCAGCTCGTTAACGTCATAGTAGTTATTGCCCCACCAGGCAATATTGTAAGTACGCAGCATCTTGCTGGCTTCCTGGGAGCTCATTGCAACCTCCTGCATGGAGCGTAGTACACCGTGTTCGCCCGCTGACGAAGGCAAACCCATAGACATGTCGTCAGACATAGCGAACCTCAAATTATTTTATTAAGTGTAAAACAGTTAACGACTATCGCAGCCTGGAACTGCGATAACAACCCATAAGCACATGGATTTTCCAGCAGTGAATGCTGACGCTCCAACTGCGCAACCGGTTTCTTTTTCATAACATTATTAAGCACATAACCGAACGTAAGTGTGAAAGTTCGGCGAAACCACGAGAAAACTCTTGTTTTTACAAGAGCGCCCTTGTTCAGTCCTCAGTAACTGTAACCAGCTCTTGAATCCTGAGAAGCGCCGAGATGGGTATAACATCGGCAGGTATGCAAAGCAGAGATGCAGAGTGCGGGGAACGAATCTTCACCAGAACGGTGAGACAGGTTAAGCAGCAGACAACGGTTCATTATTTCGTATCACCTCCACGGCCGCCTGTTAAGACGAACCCACAAGCCAAAACTCTGATTTCAACCCGGCTGGAAGTGGCAACACGAAAGAAACGTCGTGTGCTTTTTATTTAAGCCGCGCGCCGCGTTTTATACCCCACAATGGCAGAAAATTGCAAAAGATAAATACGCAGAATGCCGGCATTGTCAGGAAAAATTTCCAGCCACGTTTTTAACAGAATGAGACACGATTCAAAAAAAAGTGGAAATAGGGTGAAGAATTGACCTAAAATAGCCATCCAGATGTTAATCCATCCATACCGATTAACACTCAGACTGCCAGTGTTTTTAACCTGCAGAGTCGTGGTAGGATCCGCTACCACAGAAAATCCACACAACAGTTTGAGCTAACCAAATTCTCTTTAGGTGATATTAAATATGGCAAAACACCTTTTTACGTCCGAGTCCGTCTCTGAAGGGCATCCTGACAAAATTGCTGACCAAATTTCTGATGCCGTTTTAGACGCGATCCTCGAACAGGATCCGAAAGCACGCGTTGCTTGCGAAACCTACGTAAAAACCGGCATGGTTTTAGTTGGCGGCGAAATCACCACCAGCGCCTGGGTAGACATCGAAGAGATCACCCGTAACACCGTTCGCGAAATTGGCTATGTGCATTCCGACATGGGCTTTGACGCTAACTCCTGTGCGGTTCTGAGCGCTATCGGCAAACAGTCTCCTGACATCAACCAGGGCGTTGACCGTGCCGATCCGCTGGAACAGGGCGCGGGTGACCAGGGTCTGATGTTTGGCTACGCAACTAATGAAACCGACGTGCTGATGCCAGCACCTATCACCTATGCACACCGTCTGGTACAGCGTCAGGCTGAAGTGCGTAAAAACGGCACTCTGCCGTGGCTGCGCCCGGACGCGAAAAGCCAGGTGACTTTTCAGTATGACGACGGCAAAATCGTTGGTATCGATGCTGTCGTGCTTTCCACTCAGCACTCTGAAGAGATCGACCAGAAATCGCTGCAAGAAGCGGTAATGGAAGAGATCATCAAGCCAATTCTGCCCGCTGAATGGCTGACTTCTGCCACCAAATTCTTCATCAACCCGACCGGTCGTTTCGTTATCGGTGGCCCAATGGGTGACTGCGGTCTGACTGGTCGTAAAATTATCGTTGATACCTACGGCGGCATGGCGCGTCACGGTGGCGGTGCATTCTCTGGTAAAGATCCATCAAAAGTGGACCGTTCCGCAGCCTACGCAGCACGTTATGTCGCGAAAAACATCGTTGCTGCTGGCCTGGCCGATCGTTGTGAAATTCAGGTTTCCTACGCAATCGGCGTGGCTGAACCGACCTCCATCATGGTAGAAACTTTCGGTACTGAGAAAGTGCCTTCTGAACAACTGACCCTGCTGGTACGTGAGTTCTTCGACCTGCGCCCATACGGTCTGATTCAGATGCTGGATCTGCTGCACCCGATCTACAAAGAAACCGCAGCATACGGTCACTTTGGTCGTGAACATTTCCCGTGGGAAAAAACCGACAAAGCGCAGCTGCTGCGCGATGCTGCCGGTCTGAAGTAATCTTTCTTCACCTGCGTTCAAAGGCCAGCCTCGCGCTGGCCTTTTTCTTTTGGATAGGCGTTCACGCCGCATCCGGCAAAAAAACCGCCCGCACAATAACATCATTCTTCCTGATCACGTTTCACCGCAGATTATCATCACAACTGAAACCGATTACACCAACCACAACAGACAAAGATTTGTAATATTTTCATATTATTATTCGGTTTTCACAGTTGTTACATTTCTTTTCAGTAAAGTCTTAATTGCAGATAACAGCGTTTAATCTATGATGATATAACTCAATTATTTTCATGCACTTAAATCATAACTAAGATAAATGTTAGTGTAAGCGATTACACTGATGTGATTTGCTTCACATCTTTTTACGTCGTACTCATCTATCTTAATTCACAATAAAAAATAACCATATTGGAGGGCATCATGCCTGACGCTAAAAAACAGGGGCGGTCAAACAAGGCAATGACGTTTTTCGTCTGCTTCCTTGCCGCTCTGGCGGGATTACTCTTTGGCCTGGATATCGGTGTAATTGCTGGCGCACTGCCGTTTATTGCAGATGAATTCCAGATTACTTCGCACACGCAAGAATGGGTCGTAAGCTCCATGATGTTCGGTGCGGCAGTCGGTGCGGTGGGCAGCGGCTGGCTCTCCTTTAAACTCGGGCGCAAAAAGAGCCTGATGATCGGCGCAATTTTGTTTGTTGCCGGTTCGCTGTTCTCTGCGGCTGCGCCAAACGTTGAAGTACTGATTCTTTCCCGCGTTCTGCTGGGGCTGGCGGTGGGTGTGGCCTCTTATACCGCACCACTGTACCTCTCTGAAATTGCGCCGGAAAAAATTCGCGGCAGTATGATCTCTATGTATCAGTTGATGATCACTATCGGGATCCTCGGTGCTTATCTTTCTGATACCGCCTTCAGCTACACCGGTGCATGGCGCTGGATGCTGGGTGTGATTATCATCCCGGCAATTTTGCTGCTGATTGGTGTCTTCTTCCTGCCAGACAGCCCACGTTGGTTTGCCGCCAAACGCCGTTTTGTTGATGCCGAACGCGTGCTGCTACGCCTGCGTGACACCAGCGCGGAAGCGAAACGCGAACTGGATGAAATCCGTGAAAGTTTGCAGGTTAAACAGAGTGGCTGGGCGCTGTTTAAAGAGAATAGCAACTTCCGCCGCGCGGTGTTCCTTGGCGTACTGTTACAGGTAATGCAGCAATTCACCGGGATGAACGTCATCATGTATTACGCGCCGAAAATCTTCGAACTGGCGGGTTATACCAACACCACCGAGCAAATGTGGGGGACAGTGATTGTCGGCCTGACCAACGTACTTGCCACCTTTATCGCAATCGGCCTTGTTGACCGCTGGGGACGTAAACCAACGCTAACGCTGGGCTTCCTGGTGATGGCTGCTGGTATGGGCGTACTCGGTACAATGATGCATATCGGTATCCACTCTCCGTCGGCGCAGTATTTCGCCATCGCCATGCTGCTGATGTTTATTGTCGGTTTTGCCATGAGTGCCGGTCCGCTGATTTGGGTACTGTGCTCCGAAATTCAGCCGCTGAAAGGCCGCGATTTTGGCATCACCTGCTCCACCGCCACCAACTGGATTGCCAACATGATCGTTGGCGCAACGTTCCTGACCATGCTCAACACGCTGGGTAACGCCAACACCTTCTGGGTGTACGCGGCTCTGAACGTACTGTTTATCCTGCTGACATTGTGGCTGGTACCGGAAACCAAACACGTTTCGCTGGAACATATTGAACGTAATCTGATGAAAGGTCGTAAACTGCGCGAAATCGGCGCTCACGATTAATCTCCTCAGGCTTCCTCCCGTCGCGGAGGAAGCCGCCTCTTGCAGTCATCTTTTCTTCGCTCTATCCTCTGCCTCTATGAAAACATCCCGTCTCCCTATCGCCATCCAACAGGCCGTTATGCGTCGCCTGCGGGAAAAACTCGCCCAGGCTAACCTGAAATTGGGGCGTAACTACCCGGAGCCAAAACTCTCTTACACCCAGCGCGGCACCTCCGCCGGAACAGCCTGGCTGGAAAGCTATGAAATCCGCCTCAATCCCGTTTTGCTGTTGGAAAACAGTGAAGCCTTTATTGAAGAAGTGGTGCCGCACGAACTGGCACATTTGCTGGTATGGAAACATTTCGGGCGCGTAGCACCACATGGCAAAGAGTGGAAGTGGATGATGGAAAACGTGCTGGGTGTTCCCGCCCGTCGTACGCATCAGTTCGAACTGCAATCCGTGCGTCGCAACACCTTCCCCTACCGCTGCAAGTGCCAGGAGCATCAGCTTACCGTACGCCGCCATAATCGCGTAGTTCGTGGCGAAGCCGTCTATCGCTGTGTTCACTGCGGCGAACAACTGGTCGCAAAATAACCATCTGAACTATCAGGAACTTTCCTGATCTGGCTGATTGCATACCAAAACAACTTTCGCTACGTTGCTGGCTCGTTTTAACACGGAGTAAGTGATGTACCGTTATTTGTCTATTGCTGCGGTGGTACTGAGCGCAGCATTTTCCGGCCCGGCGTTGGCCGAAGGTATCAATAGTTTTTCTCAGGCGAAAGCCGCGGCGGTAAAAGTCCACGCTGACGCGCCCGGTACGTTTTATTGCGGATGTAAAATTAACTGGCAGGGCAAAAAAGGCGTTGTTGATCTGCAATCGTGCGGCTATCAGGTGCGCAAAAATGAAAACCGCGCCAGCCGCGTAGAGTGGGAACACGTCGTTCCCGCCTGGCAATTCGGTCACCAGCGCCAGTGCTGGCAGGACGGTGGACGTAAAAACTGCGCTAAAGATCCGGTCTATCGCAAGATGGAAAGCGATATGCATAACCTGCAGCCGTCAGTCGGTGAGGTGAATGGCGATCGCGGCAACTTTATGTACAGCCAGTGGAATGGCGGCGAAGGCCAGTACGGTCAATGCGCCATGAAGGTCGATTTCAAAGAAAAAGCTGCCGAACCACCAGCGCGTGCACGCGGTGCCATTGCGCGCACCTACTTCTATATGCGCGACCAATACAACCTGACACTCTCTCGCCAGCAAACGCAGCTGTTCAACGCATGGAACAAGATGTATCCGGTTACCGACTGGGAGTGCGAGCGCGATGAACGCATCGCGAAGGTGCAGGGCAATCATAACCCGTATGTGCAACGCGCTTGCCAGGCGCGAAAGAGCTAACCTACACTAGCGGGATTCTTTTTGTTAACCCCTACCCCACGCGTACAACCGCGTGGGGAGACGACGCGGATTTTTAACTATGCGTATCCCCCGCATTTATCATCCTGAACCACTGACCAGCCATTCTCACATCGCGCTTTGCGAAGATGCCGCCAACCATATCGGGCGCGTACTGCGCATGGGGCCGGGGCAGGCGTTGCAATTGTTTGACGGTAGCAACCAGGTCTTTGACGCCGAAATTACCAGCGCCAGCAAAAAAAGCGTGGAAGTGAAGGTGCTGGAAGGCCAGCTCGACGATCGCGAATCTCCGCTGCATATTCACCTCGGTCAGGTGATGTCGCGTGGTGAAAAAATGGAATTTACGATCCAGAAATCGATCGAACTCGGTGTAAGCCTCATTACGCCACTTTTTTCTGAGCGCTGCGGCGTTAAACTGGATAGTGAACGTCTGAACAAGAAGCTCCAGCAGTGGCAGAAGATTGCAATTGCTGCCTGTGAGCAGTGTGGTCGTAACCGGGTGCCGGAAATCCGTCCAGCGATGGATCTGGAAGCCTGGTGTGCAGAGCAGGATGAAGGACTGAAACTGAATCTTCACCCGCGCGCCAGTAACAGCATCAATACGTTGCCGTTACCGGTTGAACGCGTCCGCCTGCTGATTGGCCCGGAAGGCGGTTTATCGGCAGATGAAATTGCCATGACTGCCCGCTATCAATTTACTGATATCCTGTTGGGACCTCGCGTTTTGCGTACAGAGACAACTGCGCTCACCGCCATTACCGCGCTACAAGTACGATTTGGCGATTTGGGCTAACGGAGAAGAATAATGATCAAGCTCGGCATCGTGATGGACCCCATCGCAAACATCAACATCAAGAAAGATTCCAGTTTCGCTATGTTGCTGGAAGCACAGCGTCGTGGTTACGAACTTCACTATATGGAGATGGGCGATCTGTATCTGATCAATGGCGAAGCCCGCGCCCATACCCGCACGCTGAACGTGAAGCAGAACTACGAAGAGTGGTTTTCGTTCGTCGGTGAACAGGATCTGCCGCTGGCCGATCTCGATGTGATCCTGATGCGTAAAGACCCGCCGTTTGATACCGAGTTTATCTACGCGACCTATATTCTGGAACGTGCCGAAGAGAAAGGGACGCTGATCGTTAACAAGCCGCAGAGCCTGCGCGACTGTAACGAGAAACTGTTTACCGCCTGGTTCTCTGACTTAACGCCAGAAACGCTGGTTACGCGCAATAAAGCGCAGCTAAAAGCGTTCTGGGAGAAACACAGCGACATCATTCTTAAGCCGCTGGACGGTATGGGCGGCGCGTCGATTTTCCGCGTGAAAGAAGGCGATCCAAACCTCGGCGTGATTGCCGAAACCCTGACTGAGCATGGCACTCGCTACTGCATGGCGCAAAATTACCTGCCAGCCATTAAAGATGGCGACAAACGCGTGCTGGTGGTGGATGGCGAGCCGGTACCGTACTGCCTGGCGCGTATTCCGCAGGGGGGCGAAACCCGTGGCAATCTGGCTGCCGGTGGTCGCGGTGAACCTCGTCCGCTGACGGAAAGTGACTGGAAAATCGCCCGTCAGATCGGGCCGACGCTGAAAGAAAAAGGGCTGATTTTTGTTGGTCTGGATATCATCGGCGACCGTCTGACTGAAATTAACGTCACCAGCCCAACCTGTATTCGTGAGATTGAAGCAGAGTTTCCGGTGTCGATCACCGGAATGTTAATGGATGCCATCGAAGCACGTTTACAGCAGCAGTAACCCACCTTAGCGAGAAGGATCTCGTTGAGACTCTGAGTGACAGCGCCCTTCTTTCCACGCATACTGGGCGCTGTTGCTTTTTTGAACCAGGAAACAGAACCTCTGACAATGAATTTACAGCATCACTTTCTTATTGCCATGCCTGCTCTCCAGGATCCGATTTTCCGTCGTTCCGTGGTCTACATTTGCGAACATAATACCAATGGTGCAATGGGGATCATCGTCAACAAGCCGCTGGAAAATCTCAAAATTGAAGGGATTCTGGAAAAGCTGAAGATCACGCCGGAGCCGCGTGATGAATCAATCCGTCTGGATAAACCGGTTATGCTCGGCGGTCCGCTGGCTGAAGATCGCGGGTTTATTTTGCATACTCCGCCCTCCAATTTTGCTTCCAGCATTCGCATTTCAGACAACACGGTAATGACCACTTCCCGCGATGTGCTGGAAACGCTCGGCACCGATAAACAACCGTCTGACGTATTGGTGGCTCTGGGTTATGCCTCCTGGGAGAAAGGTCAACTGGAACAAGAAATTCTCGATAACGCGTGGCTAACGGCCCCGGCAGATCTGAATATTCTGTTCAAAACGCCGATTGCCGACCGCTGGCGCGAGGCGGCAAAACTGATTGGTGTGGATATTCTCACCATGCCTGGTGTGGCAGGACACGCCTGATGAGTGGAACCTTACTCGCCTTCGACTTCGGCACCAAAAGCATTGGCGTAGCGGTCGGCCAACGCATTACCGGCACCGCTCGCCCTTTGCCTGCAATTAAAGCACAGGACGGTACGCCGGACTGGAACATTATCGAGCGTTTACTGAAAGAGTGGCAGCCGGACGAAATCATCGTCGGTTTGCCGCTGAATATGGACGGCACCGAGCAACCATTGACTGCCAGAGCGCGTAAATTTGCCAACCGTATTCATGGCCGTTTCGGTGTTGAAGTAAAGCTCCATGACGAGCGTCTTAGCACTGTGGAAGCCCGTTCCGGTCTGTTTGAACAGGGCGGCTATCGGGCGCTCAACAAAGGCAAAGTTGACTCTGCCTCTGCGGTTATTATTCTCGAAAGCTATTTCGAGCAGGGATATTAAGGCGATTTAAACGCCTGGCGGAGTGTAAATAATATCATCGCGTCTTATTGCCGGATGCGGCGTGAACACCTTATCCAGCACACATCTGGCAGCGGCTATAGGTCTGATAAGACGCGTTAGCGTCGCATCAGACATTTATTGCCTTTGTAGGCCCGATAAGCTTGCGCATCGGGCATGGCAACGTCACAAACGCCCTTCCCCCACCCGGTGCTGATAACTCTGCTGAAACGTTATCATCCCCACCTGCTGCCCGGTTTGAATAACATGCGGTAACTGGTGGGTTTTCCCTTCGCGAATCAAATTCCCCACCGCGGGTGTGTTAATCAGCAATTCAAATAGCGCCACGCGTCCTTCCTGTTTATCCACTTCCAGCTTTTGTGACAGCACTGCCCGTAAACTACCTGCCAGTTGATTACGCACGGGGTCTTTTTCCTGCGCCGGAAATGAATCCACCAGTCGCTCAACTGCCTGCGCGGCACCACGCGTATGTAATGTTGCCAGCACCAAATGCCCGGTTTCTGCCGCCGTCAGTGCCAGACGGATTGTCTCGCTGTCACGCAGCTCTCCGAGCAAAATCACATCAGGATCTTCCCGCAATGCGGCCCGCAATCCCGATGCGAACGTCATACAGTGCAAACCAATTTCCCGCTGCTGGATCAAACATCGCTGGCTGGCATAGAGATATTCAACAGGATCTTCCAGCGTCAGAATATGCGCATCGGCATGTTGATTGAGATAGCCAACCATCGCCGCCAGCGTGGTAGATTTGCCACTCCCCGTCGCCCCCGTCACCAGAATCAGGCCATTCTCGCTCTTGAGTAATTCCGGCAATACCGTTGGTGCGCCAAGCTGTTCGAGCTGCGGGCAGTGCGAAGGTAACAGCCGTAACGCCAGCGAAATGCCATGCCGTTGCGCGAATGCGCTGCCACGCAATCGCTGGTTTTCCGCCAGCGACACGGCAAAATCCAGCTGACCATTCTCCAGCAATATTGCCCGCTGATCGTCATCCAGCCACTCCCGCAGTAGCTCTTCGACGTCCGGCGTATCAAACGGCGCAGCTTCCATTCTGCCGCGAATGCGCCATCGTGCGGGCCAGGCGCTGCACAGGTGTAGATCCGAGACGTTATGCTTTACACTAAGGGCCACAATTTCTTCCATATTCATACTAAGATCCTCGGAAAATGAACGATATTGCGCATAACCTGGCACAGGTCCGGGACAAAATCTCAGCGGCTGCAACGCGTTGCGGCCGTTCTCCAGAAGAAATTACGCTGCTTGCAGTCAGTAAAACAAAACCTGCGAGCGCCATCGCAGAAGCCATTGATGCCGGGCAGCGTCAATTTGGTGAAAACTACGTTCAGGAAGGGGTAGATAAAATTCGCCACTTTCAGGAACTGGGCGTAACAGGATTAGAATGGCATTTTATTGGCCCGTTGCAGTCTAATAAAAGCCGCCTGGTGGCAGAGCATTTCGACTGGTGTCATACCATCGACCGTTTGCGCATCGCTACCCGTCTCAACGACCAGCGCCCGGCAGAACTTCCCCCTCTTAACGTTCTGATTCAAATTAACATTAGTGATGAAAACAGTAAGTCCGGGATTCAACTGGCTGAACTGGACGAGCTGGCAGCTGCGGTCGCTGAACTACCGCGTTTACGTCTGCGCGGGTTGATGGCAATCCCTGCGCCTGAGTCAGAATATGTAAGGCAGTTTGAAGTTGCACGCCAAATGGCTGTAGCATTTGCCGGACTGAAAACGCGCTACCCGCATATCGACACGCTCTCTCTGGGAATGTCGGACGATATGGAAGCCGCCATTGCGGCAGGTAGCACGATGGTTCGTATCGGCACTGCAATTTTTGGTGCGCGTGATTACTCTAAAAAATAAGGAATTAAAGGAACGCCATGAATACGTTGACTTTCCTGCTTTCAACGGTCATTGAGCTGTATACCATGGTGCTGTTATTACGCATCTGGATGCAGTGGGCTCATTGTGATTTTTACAACCCCTTCTCACAGTTTGTAGTGAAGGTAACGCAGCCAATTATCGGGCCACTGCGCCGCGTTATTCCGGCAATGGGGCCAATTGACAGCGCCTCGCTGCTGGTTGCCTATATTCTCAGTTTTATCAAAGCCATCGTGCTGTTTAAAGTGGTGACCTTCCTGCCAATCATCTGGATTGCCGGTTTACTGATTCTGCTGAAAACCATCGGCCTGCTGATTTTCTGGGTCCTGCTGGTGATGGCGATTATGAGCTGGGTAAGCCAGGGGCGTAGCCCGATTGAATACGTGCTGATTCAGCTGGCCGATCCGCTGCTGCGCCCGATTCGCCGCCTGCTACCGGCAATGGGTGGGATTGATTTCTCGCCGATGATCCTCGTTCTGCTGCTGTATGTCATCAATATGGGTGTCGCAGAAGTATTACAGGCAACCGGAAATATGCTGCTGCCAGGGCTGTGGATGGCGTTATGAATGCCGTAACAGTTAATGATGACGGTCTGGTTTTACGGCTCTATATTCAGCCGAAAGCCAGCCGTGATTCTATTGTCGGTTTACATGGCGACGAAGTTAAAGTCGCCATTACCGCGCCGCCGGTTGACGGCCAGGCCAACAGTCATCTGGTGAAGTTTCTCGGTAAGCAATTCCGGGTTGCCAAAAGCCAGGTGGTGATTGAAAAAGGCGAACTTGGCCGCCACAAACAAATTAAAATCATTAATCCGCAACAAATCCCGCCAGAAATCGCGGCGTTAATTAATTAGGTATCCTATGCAAAAAGTTGTCCTCGCAACCGGCAATGTCGGTAAAGTGCGTGAGCTGGCGTCGCTGCTTAGCGACTTCGGTCTTGATATCGTGGCCCAAACAGACCTCGGCGTTGATTCCGCTGAAGAAACCGGCCTGACCTTTATCGAAAACGCGATTCTGAAAGCGCGCCATGCGGCAAAAGTGACCGCTTTACCGGCAATTGCCGACGACTCTGGTCTGGCGGTAGATGTGCTTGGCGGCGCGCCGGGCATTTACTCCGCGCGTTATTCCGGTGAAGACGCGACCGATCAAAAGAATCTGCAAAAACTGCTGGAAACAATGAAAGACGTACCGGACGACCAACGTCAGGCGCGTTTCCACTGCGTGCTGGTATATCTGCGTCACGCGGAAGATCCCACTCCGCTGGTATGCCACGGTAGCTGGCCGGGCGTGATTACTCGTGAACCAGCGGGCACTGGTGGCTTTGGTTATGATCCAATCTTCTTCGTACCTTCCGAAGGGAAAACCGCCGCCGAACTGACCCGCGAAGAAAAGAGCGCCATTTCCCACCGTGGTCAGGCGTTGAAACTGCTGCTGGACGCTTTACGTAATGGTTAAATTACCTCCGCTGAGTCTCTACATTCACATCCCGTGGTGCGTGCAGAAATGCCCGTACTGCGATTTCAACTCTCACGCGTTGAAAGGAGAAGTGCCGCACGACGATTATGTTCAGCATCTGCTTAACGATCTGGACAACGATGTGGCTTACGCTCAGGGCCGTGAAGTAAAGACAATCTTTATTGGCGGTGGTACGCCGAGCCTGCTTTCCGGCCCGGCGATGCAAACGCTGCTGGACGGCGTGCGTGCGCGTTTGCCGCTGGCAGCGGATGCAGAAATTACTATGGAAGCGAACCCTGGCACGGTAGAAGCCGATCGCTTTGTCGATTATCAGCGTGCTGGTGTGAACCGCATCTCTATTGGTGTGCAGAGTTTTAGCGAAGAAAAGCTGAAACGACTTGGGCGTATTCATGGCCCGCAAGAAGCGAAACGCGCGGCGAAGCTGGCGAGCGGTTTAGGGTTACGTAGCTTTAACCTTGATTTGATGCATGGGCTGCCGGATCAATCACTGGAAGAGGCGCTTGGCGATCTACGCCAGGCCATTGAACTGAATCCGCCGCATCTTTCCTGGTATCAACTGACCATCGAACCCAATACGCTGTTTGGTTCGCGACCACCGGTGCTGCCGGACGATGACGCGTTGTGGGATATATTCGAACAGGGGCATCAGTTATTAACCGCAGCGGGTTATCAGCAATATGAAACTTCCGCTTACGCCAAACCCGGTTATCAGTGCCAGCACAATCTCAACTACTGGCGCTTTGGTGACTACATCGGTATTGGCTGCGGCGCACACGGCAAAGTGACCTTCCCGGATGGGCGCATTCTGCGTACCACCAAAACGCGTCATCCGCGTGGTTTTATGCAAGGAAGGTATCTGGAAAGCCAGCGTGATGTCGAAGCCACAGATAAGCCGTTTGAGTTCTTTATGAATCGCTTCCGTCTGCTGGAGGCCGCGCCGCGCGTGGAGTTTATTGCGTATACCGGGCTTTGCGAAGATGTGATTCGCCCACAGTTAGACGAGGCGATTGCCCAGGGTTATCTCACCGAATGTGCGGATTACTGGCAGATAACGGAACATGGGAAGCTGTTTTTAAATTCGCTGCTGGAGCTTTTTCTGGCTGAGTAAACTTGTATTGCCGGATGCGGCGTGAACGCCTTATCCAGCCGACATGTGGCAGCGGTTGTAGGTCTGATAAGACGCGCAAGCGTCGCATCAGACGTTGATTGCCGGATGCGGGGTCAACGCCGCATCCTGCTACAAATCGTGCACTATATCAAACTTACTTAATCACCCCATTGCGCCGCAGTTGTTCGGTATCTTTTTTCCAGCGTTCATTAGCTTGGTTGATATCGTCAATTTTCATCAAAATCGCGACTTTTTTACTGTTTATTTCTGAAACTTTCATCGTTAACGGATATTGCCCTTTTTCGAGCGTTACCCAGTCATCCTGCAATTTACGGCTAAGTTTTTGTGATTGCAGAAAAGTCTGTCGCCGTTGTTCGTTGATATCGAAATCTCGTTTCTGCTGAATCGGCACTTCATAACACTCTTCACTCTGTTTATGACATGCCGCAATCGCCGGTTGATAAACCTCTTTGTCATATTTAACCGCGAACGCCTCGCTATCGTTCTGTTTATTAAACTCATCACGCTGTTGGTGAATTTTTTTAAAGGCGTCTTCGCGGGTCATTTGCTTACCGTTTGCATCTTTTCCCCAATATGCATCCGCTGCTTTCTGCGCCGCCACCATTTGCTTATCAAGCGCTTTCACTTCCTTTTCCAGCGCAGGAATCGAGTTCTTCTGGGTATTCAACGCAGATTCAAGCTGACTAAAGCGATAATTGAAATCTTCGCTATTCACGATCAGATATTTATTATTCGTTTTGATATCGTCGACCACCCGCCCACGATCGCTGGCTGCCGCCTGAAAAGAGTAAAAGTTCACCGACCAGCCAGACGCGGGCGTTCCTTTACTGGTTAACATCGCCGAGAATTTTACCGGTTTATCTTTCGTCCAGGTCTGTTCGAGCAGTTCGTAATCTGCCAACTGACCGACCCAGGTATAGAGATCGTCACTGGAAGAGACATCGCCTTCCGCTGACCAGGTGGCCTGATTACCCTTAGCATCAAGATTTTTTAAGGTGATAGCATCAAGCTTGAGAATGCCGTGATACTGCTTTTTGAATTGATCTTTTAAGATATTTTCAGTTGGTGGTTCGCCATCTGCCCAGACATTACCTGTCATCAACATAGGCAGCGCCGTGCCAACAATCCATTGCTTTTTCACCCGAAAACCCTCGCGCAGAATAATTTATTCCGGTGATTATCATTAGGGTAATTAAAATTGGCAATGGACGTGAGTCTGAAGTGAAAAAGCCCCGGCACGATACCGGGGCGAGGCGATTAGTACTGATTGAAGATCTGCTGGATCTGCTGCGGATCTTTGGTTTGCGTCAGAGCCAGTTGCAGCAGAACGCGCGCTTTTTGCGGGTTCAGCGTGCCAGAGGCGACGAAGCCGTATTTCGCATCATCCACTTCGGCATCCTGAGTGGTAGCGCCCGTCGGTACGCGGGAAGAACGCACGACTGCAGTACCGGTTTTCGCGGCGGTCGCCAGCGTGTCGAACACAGATTTATACAGGTTGCCGTTACCCACACCAGCGCTAACGATGCCATCATAGCCCGCATCTACCAGTGCTTTAGCCGGAAGATCGGATGCGTTAGCGTAGTTATAAACAATGCCGACTTTCGGCAGTTCATTCAGCTTAGAGACATCGAATGGCGTGTCGCTGGTATGCTTACGTGCCGGGGTACGCTGGTAGTCAATCTTACCGTTGTGAATGTAACCCAGAGGACCGTAGTTAACAGACTTGAAGGTCGCTACGTCGGTGGTGTTGGTTTTGGTGACGTCACGGCCATCAAGCACGGTGTCATTCATCACTACCAGCACGCCACGGTTGGCGGAGGCTTTATCAGCTGCGGTCACTACCGCGTTATACAGGTTGAATGGACCGTCTGCGCTCATAGACGTGGACGGACGCATTGCGCCGACCATCACCACCGGTTTGTCGCATTTCACCGTCAGGTCGAGGAAGTAAGCAGTTTCTTCCATCGTGTCGGTACCGTGGGTAATGACGAAGCCGTCGGTCTTATCGCAGTCGGTGTTAATTTTTTTCGCCAGTGTCAGCCAGACATTATCGTTCATGTCCTGGGAGCCGATATTCACTACCTGCTCGCCTTTAACGTTCGCAATGTCTTTTAGTTGCGGCACCGCATTAACCAGATTTTCTACGCCAACTTTACCCGCTGTGTAGTTAGATTTGGTTGCGGAGTCACCACCACCGGCAATGGTCCCGCCGGTTGCTAAAATGGTGATATTGGGTAATGCCAATGCTGCACCACTAAAACCCATAACCAGTGCGGCAAGTGCCGTCTTTTTGAAAAACTCCATTTCATTCCTCCAGTTACGTGAACGCTACGCATTATCCCTTAGCTCTGTATGGGAAATTTGACGTTAAACAATTTACAACGTGAATATATTTTGGAGATCTACAAAGTTAGAGGCAGGTAACAAAACGAAGAATTAAACGGCATAAAAAAGTATTATGCCGTCTTAAAATAGAGGATTATTTTAAATTCCCGACCAGGGCTTTGCGGCTATCTTCCAGAGTCACAACGCGGCTACAAACATCTTTGCCAAACTGCTGGAAATCTTTTTCCTGCTTTTTCCACTCGGTTTGGATTGAGGATTGCAGCCCCCCCAGGCTTCCCAGCACATTCTGTAATGGGTTACCGCCGCTTTTCAGCACCGCTTTCGCGCCCATTTCATTAATGCTGTCCTGTAAAATTCCACCCATTGCCTGATTCACTAATTGCTGGCCTTCGGCGCGAACCTGATCAATGGCTTTATAGTGAAACGTCAGGCCATCGCTGCGCGTTTCAATAATGCGGTTCATCTGCTCTTTCAGCTGCGCATCAAGTTTGGTCAGACGGCTGCGCATTTTGCTGCTTTCGCCCATCTCCTGAACGATAATTTTATCCAGAGCAATACGGGCTTTCTCGACGCGGCTTTTCGCGCCTTCATCAATCCACGGCAGCGTGCTGCGTAGTTCAGCCTGATAATCCTTCGCCTGCTCGCGCTGGGCGGCATTCAGGGAATATTGCTTACCGTTATACATCACGTTGCCGTCTGGCGTGATCACCAGATTGCCGTTTTCGCCCTTCACCTGCACGGTTTGCGGGCTGACAATCACATCGTCACGCGGCGTGACGCTGCACTGGTAGTCGGCGTGAGCGGTCATTGCCGTCACTGAAAGTGCTGCCGCCAGCAGCATTTTGCGCATCATAGTCTTCCCTCAAGAAAAAATCAGGCCAGCATTTGCTGGCCCCAGATTGATAACAAAGTACGCGTTTTCCATGCCGGATGCGGCGTAAACACCTTATCCCGCCTACTCGATCGTGCATCTTTCCAGGCCTGATAAGCGTAGCGCATCAGGCAGTTTTGCATTTGTCATCGCCCGTATGCTTTCTTAGTCCCACCAAACGTCGAAAAGTTCGCTGGTGCGTACCTCATCCAGTTTGCGCTCTTCCAGCCACTTACGCACAATCGCCTGATGTTCTTCGGTGCATTTGCCGATTTCCTGCATGCAGATCAGACCTTCCCAGGCCAGATAACCGCTGCCGTCAAAGGCCAGTTTGTTCGGTTCGATAACCTCGTTAATAAAATCATCAACGGTTTTATCAATCTGTTCTTCCGATGTACCTTCCGGGAATCGCCATGCCACCGAAAATCCTAATTCCTGGAATTCGTCGATGTGCATTTTTTTACGCAGACGACGGCTACGGTTCTTTGCCATTATTTCACCCTCTCGAACATTAAGTCCCATACTCCGTGACCAAGACGATGACCACGTTGTTCAAATTTCGTCACCGGACGTGATGCCGGACGCGGTACGTAATCATTGCTCTCTGACAGGTTTTTATAACCGTCAATAGAAGACATCACTTCAAGCATATGTTCCGCATAAGGTTCCCAGTCGGTCGCCATATGGAATACGCCCCCCAGCTGCAGTTTGCTTTTTACCAGTTCGGCAAACGGCACCTGAACGATACGGCGTTTATTATGGCGCGCTTTGTGCCACGGGTCAGGGAAAAAGAGCTGCACCATGCGCAATGAATTGTCAGGAATCATTTTATGCAGCACTTCAACCGCATCGTGACACATCACGCGCAGGTTGCTTAAACCTTCTTCATGCGCAGAAGCCAGGCACGCACCAACGCCCGGTGAATGCACTTCAATGCCGAGGAAGTCCTGCTCAGGGCGATCTTTAGCCATTGCCACCAGCGACGCCCCCATGCCAAAACCAATCTCAAGCGTCACCGGCGCTTCACGGCCAAAAAGCGCGGGGAAATCCAGCATATCTTCGCTGAACTCAACGCCCATCACCGGCCAGTAGTTTTCCAGCGCATGTTCCTGGCCTTTGGTCAGTCGCCCCTGGCGGCGCACAAAACTACGGATACGGCGCAGTGGGCGGCCGTTTTCATCAAATTCCGGTGAAATGACGTCGTTTTTCATAAAGGTTTAGTCGCTTGTGAAAGTGTTCTGAAAACGGGCATTATCCAAAGTTAGTTGCCGGATGCAAGCATGATAAGGCCGTGGCTGCGGAAAGTTCCGGTTTACACCCTGCCGTCGCTGTGCTGCAATCTTGCCCCCAACAACAGTGAATTCGGTGACCATGCAAGCGTCGCAATTTTCAGCCCAGGTTCTGGACTGGTACGATAAATACGGGCGAAAAACTCTGCCCTGGCAAATTGACAAGACGCCCTACAAAGTATGGCTCTCAGAAGTGATGTTGCAACAAACTCAGGTTGCGACCGTTATCCCCTATTTTGAACGCTTTATGGCGCGCTTCCCGACGGTGACCGATCTCGCCAATGCGCCGCTCGACGAAGTTCTCCACTTGTGGACCGGGCTTGGCTATTACGCCCGCGCGCGCAATCTGCATAAAGCGGCACAACAAGTGGCGACCTTACACGGCGGTAAATTCCCGGAAACCTTTGAGGAAGTTGCAGCACTGCCGGGCGTCGGGCGTTCCACCGCAGGCGCGATTCTCTCGCTTTCTCTGGGTAAGCACTTTCCGATTCTCGACGGTAACGTCAAACGGGTGCTGGCGCGCTGCTATGCTGTAAGCGGCTGGCCAGGGAAAAAAGAGGTCGAGAATAAATTATGGAGTTTGAGCGAGCAGGTGACGCCCGCGGTTGGCGTGGAACGGTTTAATCAGGCGATGATGGATTTGGGTGCGATGATTTGTACGCGCTCGAAACCGAAATGTTCGCTCTGTCCGCTACAAAACGGATGTATTGCCGCCGCCAACAATAGCTGGGCGCTTTATCCGGGCAAAAAACCGAAACAGACGCTGCCGGAGCGCACCGGCTACTTTTTGCTATTACAGCACGAAGATGAAGTATTGCTGGCGCAGCGTCCGCCGAGCGGATTGTGGGGCGGTTTATACTGTTTCCCGCAGTTTGCCGACGAAGAAAGTTTGCGGCAGTGGCTGGCGCAACGGCAGATTGCTGCCGATAACCTGACGCAACTGACCGCGTTTCGGCATACCTTCAGCCATTTCCACTTAGATATTGTGCCTATGTGGCTTCCCGTGTCGTCATTCACCGGCTGCATGGATGAAGGCAATGCGCTCTGGTATAACTTAGCGCAACCGCCGTCAGTTGGCCTGGCGGCTCCCGTGGAGCGTTTGTTACAGCAGTTACGCACTGGCGCGCCGGTTTAGCGCGTGAGTCGATAAAGAGGATGATTTATGAGCAGAACGATTTTTTGTACTTTCCTGCAACGTGAAGCAGAAGGTCAGGATTTTCAGCTGTACCCCGGCGAGCTGGGAAAACGCATCTATAACGAGATCTCCAAAGAAGCCTGGGCGCAGTGGCAGCACAAGCAAACCATGCTGATTAATGAAAAGAAACTCAACATGATGAATGCCGAGCACCGCAAGCTGCTTGAGCAGGAGATGGTCAACTTCCTGTTCGAGGGTAAAGAGGTGCATATCGAGGGCTATACGCCGGAAGATAAAAAATAAAAACAGTGCCGGAGCACGCCTCCGGCAACTTGCATAAAAACAAACACAACACGCACCCGGAATGATGAAAAAATATCTCGCGCTGGCTTTGATTGCGCCGTTGCTCATCTCCTGTTCGACGACCAAAAAAGGCGATACCTATAACGAAGCCTGGGTCAAAGATACCAACGGTTTTGATATTCTGATGGGGCAATTTGCCCACAATATTGAGAACATCTGGGGCTTCAAAGAGGTGGTGATCGCTGGTCCTAAGGACTACGTGAAATACACCGATCAATATCAGACCCGCAGCCACATCAACTTCGATGACGGTACGATTACTATCGAAACCATCGCCGGGACAGAACCTGCCGCGCATTTGCGCCGGGCAATTATCAAAACGTTATTGATGGGTGACGATCCGAGTTCGGTCGATCTCTATTCCGACGTTGATGATATTACGATTTCGAAAGAACCTTTCCTTTACGGTCAGGTGGTGGACAACACCGGGCAGCCGATTCGCTGGGAAGGTCGCGCAAGCAACTTCGCGGATTATCTGCTGAAAAACCGTCTGAAGAGCCGCAGCAACGGGCTGCGTATCATCTACAGCGTCACCATTAACATGGTGCCGAACCACCTTGATAAACGTGCGCACAAATATCTCGGCATGGTCCGCCAGGCGTCACGGAAATATGGCGTTGATGAGTCGCTGATTCTGGCAATTATGCAGACCGAATCTTCCTTTAACCCGTATGCGGTCAGCCGTTCCGATGCGCTGGGATTAATGCAGGTGGTACAACATACTGCCGGGAAAGATGTGTTCCGCTCGCAGGGGAAATCCGGCACGCCGAGCCGCAGTTTCTTGTTTGATCCTGCCAGCAATATTGATACCGGCACCGCGTATCTGGCGATGCTGAACAATGTTTATCTCGGCGGAATTGATAACCCAACATCGCGGCGTTATGCCGTCATCACCGCCTATAACGGCGGCGCAGGCAGCGTGCTGCGAGTCTTTTCGAATGATAAGATTCAGGCTGCCAATATTATTAACACCATGACGCCGGGCGATGTTTATCAGACGCTGACGACCCGCCATCCCTCTGCGGAATCTCGCCGTTATCTTTATAAAGTGAATACCGCGCAAAAATCCTACCGCCGCCGATAATTCCATTAACCGCCCCTGACGATGCTCAGGGGCAAAAATGTTATCCACATCACAATTTCGTTTTGCAAATTGGGAATGTTTGCAATTATTTGCCACAGGTAACAAAAAACCAGTCCGCGAAGTTGATAGAATCCCATCATCTCGCACGGTCAAATGTGCTTTTTCAAACACTCATCCGCATCACGATGTGAGGAAATTAACATGAATCTTAAGCTGCAGCTGAAAATCCTCTCTTTTCTGCAGTTCTGTCTGTGGGGAAGTTGGCTGACGACCCTCGGCTCCTATATGTTTGTTACCCTGAAGTTTGACGGTGCTTCTATTGGCGCAGTTTATAGCTCACTGGGTATCGCAGCGGTCTTTATGCCTGCGCTGCTGGGGATTGTGGCCGACAAATGGTTAAGTGCGAAATGGGTATATGCCATTTGCCACACCATTGGCGCTATCACGCTGTTCATGGCGGCACAGGTCACGACACCGGAGGCGATGTTCCTTGTGATATTGATTAACTCGTTTGCTTATATGCCAACGCTTGGGTTAATCAACACCATCTCTTACTATCGCCTGCAAAATGCCGGGATGGATATCGTTACTGACTTCCCGCCAATCCGTATCTGGGGCACCATCGGCTTTATCATGGCAATGTGGGTGGTGAGCCTGTCTGGCTTCGAATTAAGCCACATGCAGCTGTATATTGGCGCAGCACTTTCCGCCATTCTGGTTCTGTTTACCCTGACTCTGCCGCATATTCCGGTTGCTAAACAGCAAGCGAATCAGAGCTGGACAACCCTGCTGGGCCTCGATGCATTCGCGCTGTTTAAAAACAAGCGTATGGCAATCTTCTTTATCTTCTCAATGCTGCTGGGCGCGGAACTGCAGATTACCAACATGTTCGGTAATACCTTCCTGCACAGCTTCGACAAAGATCCGATGTTTGCCAGCAGCTTTATTGTGCAGCATGCGTCAATCATCATGTCGATTTCGCAGATCTCTGAAACCCTGTTCATTCTGACCATCCCGTTCTTCTTAAGCCGCTACGGTATTAAGAACGTAATGATGATCAGTATTGTGGCGTGGATCCTGCGTTTTGCGCTGTTTGCTTACGGCGACCCGACTCCGTTCGGTACTGTACTGCTGGTACTGTCGATGATCGTTTACGGTTGCGCATTCGACTTCTTCAACATCTCTGGTTCGGTGTTTGTCGAAAAAGAAGTTAGCCCGGCAATTCGCGCCAGTGCACAAGGGATGTTCCTGATGATGACTAACGGCTTCGGCTGTATCCTCGGCGGCATCGTGAGCGGTAGAGTTGTTGAGATGTACACCCAAAACGGCATTACCGACTGGCAGACCGTATGGTTGATTTTCGCTGGTTACTCCGTGGTTCTGGCCTTCGCGTTCATGGCGATGTTCAAATATAAACACGTTCGTGTCCCGACAGGCACACAGACGGTTAGCCACTAATTACGCAAAGAAAAACGGGTCGCCAGAAGGTGACCCGTTTTTTTTATTCTTACTTCAACACATAACCGTACAACCGTTTCATGCCATCCGCATCGGTTTCGCTATAAACACCTTGCAGCTCCGGCGAAAATCCCGGCAACAAATTCACCCCTTCTTCCAGTGCAAGGAAATAACGTTGAACCGCCCCACCCCAGACTTCCCCGGGTACCACGCAAAGCACGCCAGGTGGATAAGGCAACGCCCCTTCTGCCGCAATTCGCCCTTCGGCATCACGAATCCGCACCAACTCCACGTCACCGCGAATATAAGCGCTATGCGCATCCTGGGGGTTCATCACCACTGACGGGAAACTCTGCTGGCGGAACATCGCTTTTTGTAGGTCTTTGACGTCGAAACTGACATACAGATCGTGCATCTCCTGACACAACTGGCGCAGGGTGTAGTCGCGATAGCGCACCGGATACTTGTTATAAACGCTCGGCAACACCTCAACCAGCAGCGAGTCATCCTCAATATGCTGTTCAAATTGCGCCAGCATCGCCACCAGTTGTGCCAGCTTCTCGTGGCTTTCCGCCGGAGTTAATAAAAACAGAATGGAGTTGAGATCGCACTTCTCCGGCACAATGCCGTTCTCACGCAGATAGTGCGCCAGAATCGTCGCCGGAACGCCAAAGTCGCTATATTCGCCGGTTTCGGCATCGATACCTGGTGTAGTGAGTAACAGCTTGCACGGATCAACAAAATACTGATCCGCGGCATATCCTTCAAAGCCGTGCCACTTCGCCCCCGGCTCAAAACTGAAAAAACGGCGGTCGCTGGCTAACACTGATGTCGGATAATCCTGCCACAATTTGCCATCAACAACGGGCGGGATAAACGGGCGGAACAGCTTACAGCGCGCAAGAATAGCCTTGCGCGCTTCAATCCCTATCTCAACACACTCAGCCCACAGCCGACGCCCACTCTCCCCTTCATGAATTTTGGCGTTAACATCCAGTGCAGCAAACAGCGGATAGAAAGGGCTGGTAGAAGCATGGAGCATAAAGGCGTTATTCAACCGCTTATGCGGGCAAAAACGCGCCTGTCCGCGGATATGGTTATCTTTTTTATGGATCTGCGACGTCTGTGAGAATCCCGCCTGCTGTTTGTGCACCGACTGAGTCACAAAGATCCCCGGATCGTTTTCGTTAAGTTCTAACAGCAGCGGCGAGCTATCCGCCATCATCGGGATAAATTGTTCATAACCGACCCACGCGGAATCAAACAGAATGTAATCACACAGATGCCCAACGGTATCGATCACCTGACGGGCGTTATAGACAGTGCCGTCATAGGTTCCCAGCTGAATAATCGCCAGGCGATACGGGCGCGGCAGGTCGGCTTTTTCTGGCGCAACGTCGCGAATTTGCTGGCGCAGATACTCTTCATTAAAACAGTGCGCATCAATACCGCCAATGAAACCAAACGGGTTGCGTGAAGCTTCCAGATAGACCGGCGTCGCCCCCGCCTGAATCAGCGCGCCGTGATGATTCGACTTATGGTTGTTACGGTCGAAGAGCACCAGATCGCCACGCGTTAACAGCGCATTCGTCACCACTTTATTCGCTGCCGATGTGCCGTTCAGCACAAAATAGGTTTTATCGGCATGAAAGACTTTGGCTGCGAATTTCTGCGCATCTTTCGCCGATCCTTCATGAATAAGCAGATCGCCCAATTTTACGTCAGCGTTACACATATCGGCGCGAAAGACGTTCTCACCAAAGAAATCGTAAAAATGGCGTCCGGCAGGATGCTTTTTAAAAAACGCACCATGTTGATGTCCAGGGCAAGCAAAGGTGCTGTTGCCCATCTCAACGTACTGCGTCAGCGTGTCATAAAACGGTGGCAGCAAATTCTCTTCATACTGACAGGCTGCGGATTCCAGCTCCAGCCACTGCTGCTCGTTGCCGTTGATTACCGCCGTAACGCCCGCAGGTAATTCAACAGCATGTTCGGAATACAAAAACACCGGTAGATGAAAACCGGTGCGCTTAAGCAACGCAAGAATGCCACTGCGACTATCCGCAGCGGTAATGACGACTGCCGCGACGTCCGTAAAATCAGTATCTCCCAACGCCACCACGCGACGATGAGAAGAAAGTCGGGATACCAGTTCACTACTGGCGGCAATATTCATTGATTTCATAAGCGCAAACCCGTTTCGGGGAAGTAAGAATACCGGACAAGGTGGAAAACCCTGCCCCATGAGATATGGGTCAAACTGGTCACCAGCTCCGACCGCCAGACATCAGTAAAAGCAGAAACGCTCTGATTTTACTGTTGTCCTGCAGTGAGCGTGCGTTAACTTCACCGCATGAGCAGTAACATAGAAAGGGAAACGTTTCGCGCGAAACGGCGATAAGCGAGAGAATGTAAGGAGATGGCGTGCATCGGGCAAACTCCGTACAGAGAGGAGAAAATTCGCGCAATCATGGCACCTTTCGCTAAAGCGTGCAAGCCAGGACTTTGCGAACAAACAAGCCATCGACGGCACCAAACGGTCATAATAAGAAAATCAAACAATACAGTTAACAGGAACTCTTGTGGTCATCGGCCCTTTTATCAACGCTAGTGCAGTATTACTGGGTGGCGTTCTCGGCGCACTGCTCAGCCAACGCTTACCGGAACGTATCCGCGTCTCCATGACATCTATTTTTGGTCTGGCATCGCTGGGGATTGGTATTTTACTAGTGGTGAAATGTGCCAACCTTCCAGCGATGGTTTTAGCTACGCTACTTGGCGCTCTAATTGGCGAAATTTGTTTGCTGGAGAAAGGTGTCAATACAGCAGTCGCCAAAGCACAAAATCTGTTTCGTCACTCACGTAAGAAGCCAGCGCATGAATCTTTTATTCAAAATTATGTCGCGATTATTGTCCTGTTTTGCGCCAGCGGCACCGGGATCTTCGGGGCGATGAACGAAGGGATGACCGGCGATCCGAGTATTTTAATCGCCAAGTCATTTCTTGATTTCTTTACGGCGATGATCTTCGCCTGCTCGCTGGGTATTACGGTATCGGTGATTAGTATCCCATTACTGATCATCCAGTTAACGCTGGCGTGGGCTGCCGCGCTGATTTTACCGCTGACCACACCGTCGATGATGGCAGACTTCAGCGCCGTAGGCGGTTTATTGCTGCTGGCAACCGGATTACGCATCTGTGGCATTAAAATGTTCCCGGTGGTCAACATGCTTCCAGCACTCCTTCTGGCAATGCCGCTTTCCGCCGCCTGGACCGCCTGGTTTGCCTGACAATGCGTGCAATATCGGCAAAGTGATGATAGATTGTGCAGTCTGCAGTAAATTGAAGAAATTTGATTGACGAGACGAGGCGAATCAGGTTTAATGCGCCCCGTTGCCCGGATAGCTCAGTCGGTAGAGCAGGGGATTGAAAATCCCCGTGTCCTTGGTTCGATTCCGAGTCCGGGCACCAAATTCATATCAACGGACCTCCACGGAGGTCCGTTTTTCGTTTCAGAACGCCACAATTTAAGCGTTCTGCCTCCAAATCAATTCTACCGAACTCAACCAGATTCCCCCCACATCAACCCCATTGTGTGGGTATAATTGCGGGTATACCCCAGTTCGACAGAATTTGTACCCTCTTTAACGCATTCAGAAGGCTGAACTATGGCACTGACTGACGCAAAAATCCGGGCTGCAAAGCCCACTGACAAGGCTTATAAACTCACTGACGGGGCCGGCATGTTCCTGCTGGTTCATCCTAATGGTTCCCGTTACTGGCGTCTCCGTTATCGTATTCTGGGTAAGGAGAAAACCCTGGCACTTGGTGTGTATCCGGAAGTTTCTCTCTCCGAAGCTCGTACAAAACGGGATGAGGCCCGAAAACTGATTTCGGAGGGGGTTGACCCTTGCGAACAGAAAAGAGCTAAAAAAGTAGTCCCTGATTTACAACTCTCTTTTGAACATATTGCACGACGCTGGCATGCCAGTAATAAACAATGGGCACAATCACACAGCGATAAAGTACTCAAAAGCCTCGAGACACACGTTTTCCCCTTTATCGGCAACCGGGATATCACAACACTCAGTACCCCGGACCTGCTTATCCCTGTTCGTGCTGCAGAAGCTAAACAAATTTATGAAATCGCCAGTCGTCTGCAGCAAAGAATATCTGCTGTAATGCGTTATGCCGTACAGTCTGGCATCATCAGATATAACCCGGCTCTGGATATGGCTGGTGCATTGACCACGGTAAAACGCCAGCATCGCCCTGCTCTGGATCTTTCACGCCTGCCTGAACTTCTGTCGCGTATTGACGGTTATAAAGGCCAGCCTGTCACCCGACTGGCAGTTATGCTGAATTTACTGGTTTTTATTCGTTCCAGTGAACTCAGATATGCCCGCTGGTCTGAAATTGATATTGACAATGCCATGTGGACTATTCCAGCCGAACGCGAACCTCTGCCAGGCGTAAAATTTTCATACCGGGGCTCCAAGATGCGAACACCACATCTTGTGCCACTCAGCCAACAGGCTGTAGCCATACTGGCAGAACTTCAGACATGGGCAGGTGAAAATGGTCTGATCTTTACGGGAGCACATGACCCACGTAAACCAATCAGTGAAAACACCGTAAATAAAGCCCTGAGGGTTATGGGGTATGACACAACCCAGGATGTCTGTGGTCATGGATTCCGGGCGATGGCATGTAGTGCATTAATAGAATCAGGTTTGTGGTCCCGCGATGCTGTGGAACGCCAGATGAGCCATCAGGAGCGTAATGGTGTACGTGCTGCGTATATCCATAAAGCCGAACATCTGGAAGAACGTCGACTTATGCTACAGTGGTGGGCCGATTTTCTGGATGCAAACAGAGAAAGATTTATCAGTCCATTTGAATATGCAAAGATTAATAATCCATTAAAACAATAATCCTCCCGGGAAAATGCCCGGGAACCACCCGGGGATTATTTTTTGTTAAAAAAGGCAAAACGATATTAACTGATGTATTAAATGTTTACCGGATTGCTCCCTGCAGGTGGATTATCAGAATCCGCAGTTATTCGTTATTTATATATATTCAATAAAAAGAAACATCATAAAAAATCCCGCACCCACAGGGTGATGCGGGATAACTGACGTAAGGAATGCTGCCGGGATTTGGTGGTCCCTTGTGCTGATATGAATACAGGTTCTATTCTATACAGAATCCTTTTCAGTACAAGAGACTGTATTACAGTTTGCCATATATGATTACCTGTGGTCCGGAAGAATAAGTGGCTGCGGTTTCAGACTGTCTGCCGGCACATTTTTCTCTCCGTTAAAAACCATAACGGGTTCATTATCTTCGTCTGTCAGCGGATTGAATGGCGGTATATTTTCGGTACGAATACCGGTCAGCCACTGAAAAATGCCTGCGAAATTACGGGCACTGATTTTCCTGCTGACGGACTGATGAGACGTGATGTCACTGGCGGTAATAATCAGGGGAACGCTGTAGCCCCCCTGCACATGACCATCATGATGAACAGGATTAGCACTGTCGCTGACCGACAGCCCATGGTCAGAAAAGTAAAGCATTGCAAAGTGACGGGAATGCCGGCGAAGGATACCATCAAGCTGACCGAGAAAGTTATCCAGTTTACTGATGCTGGCGAGGTAACAGGCAATCTTTCGGGGATACTGCTCCAGGTAATAATTCGGCCAGGAGTTAAGTCGGTCACACGGATTCGGATGAGAGCCAATCATGTGCAGGAAAATCACCTTCGGCGAGGATTTATCCGCCAGCGCACGTTCTGTTTCCTGTAACAACAACATGTCATCCGTTTTACGGGAAGCGAAGCTGCCTTTCTTGAGGAAAACGGTATGCTCCGCATCAGAAGCAATAACAGAGATGCGTGTGTCATGCTCTCCCAGTTTTCCCTGATTGGATATCCACCATGTGCTGTATCCTGCTTTTGCTGCCAGCGCCACCACGTTGTTGCCGGAGTCAGGGTTCTGCTCATAGTCATAAATCAGTGTCCGGCTCAGGGAAGGTACGGTACTGGCTGCTGCCGATGTATAGCCGTCAATAAATAAACCGGGAGCCGTATTCAGCCATGGTGTGGTTGGCACGGGATAGCCATATACCGACATATAATCCCTGCGCACACTCTCACCAGTAACGATAACAATCGTGTCATACAACGGTGTTCCCGGCAGGATTTTCCAGTTGTCAGCCCCGTGCTGACTCAGTTGTTTATAACGCTGCATTTCACGCAATGTGTCAGTTGTTCCCACAACAATTCCTTTAACCATCCGCAACGGCCAGCTGTTTACAGAGCATAATACGAACAGCAGCAGTGCCAGCCAGTTACGGTGACCGCGGTGGTGTGTCCGCCAGAAAATCACCATGAATACCAGAATCGCGGCACTGACCAGAAAATGATAAACAGGAATCATCCCGGTAAACTCTGCAGCCTCATCAGCCGTGGTCTGCAGCAACGCGACAATAAAACTGTTGTTGATTTTACCGTACGTCATACCCGCAGGCGCATACAGTGCACAACAGAACAGAAATAACAGCGTTGTAATGGATGTGAGGGTATTTCTGTGTGCAAGGAGAAGAAGGAGAAACAGAAGCAGCACATTTCCTGTGGCATTCTTCTCAGTGTATCCGCATGCAATTGTGATTATCACAGAAATAACAAAAAAGAATAAAAATAATAAAATCCGGGGTGTGTCGCCCGGACAAAACAGTTTTCTGATATTCATCGGAGTATATCGACAACATTATTATGAAGAGAACAGGATAATAAAAATCAGAAATTATCTGTAAAACAGATAACAGACAACCCTGCAGTATAATTACTGCAGGGTGTTTCCTTTTAATTACAGAAGATAAGTAATTATTATCTTTCAGGAGCAGTTTCGTCAGAAGTTATAAGTCACACCAAGCATGATGTCATGACTTTTAACATCAACCTCTGATTTATATTTATCGCCCCACTCATCCTTGTAACTCACACTGCTGTCACCTGCATCAATATAGCGATAGCTGAGGTCAAGAGCGATATCCGGGGTTACGTCATAACGGACACCAGCCCCAAGGCTCCATGCAAAGTTGTCAGCAGAGTCTGAGTGTGACAACGACTCACGCCCACTGTACCCGTACCCGTAATCCCAAGTACGGATACCAGTTGTTTTCTGATGAATTCTGGCGTAACCAATCCCTGCGGATACCCATGGTGTGAATGCACTGTCGTTCCGGAAGTCATAGTACGTATTCAGCATCAGAGTGTTGACTGACACTTCATTCTTCCGGTCATCACGCGAGTAACCACCTGACCAGCTGTCTTTATCTACGTTATACTTCGAATCAGCTTTTCCACGCGCGTAAAACTCCAGTTCTGTACGAACCGGAATACTGAACTGCGGATAAAAATCATAACCGGCCGCAATACCGCCACTGAATACCGTATCATGGTCATCGCCGCCTTTATACTTTGACGTTTCTTCCTCATCTCCTGACAGGAAACGCTGGTCTGAAAGTGACACCACAGAGGCACCGGCTTTACCGGTCAGATAAAAACCGCTTTTACCTTCCTCAGCACCTGCATTTGCTGCAAATACACAGGCTGCGGCCACCACTGAAACAGCAAAAACCTTTTTCATTTCAATTATCTCCGTTATTGCTCCGTTGCTGCAAGTAGTACTCAGTGCATTTTAAAACCCGCCATGCGATAGTCTCAATTGAATAAAATCGATCGAATCGATAGATGATATCGATCGTCATTAACCAGAAATTTTTATCGTATTCAGTCAGCACAGATACAACAAATGCATGCCATGCAGACAGTCATACCCGGCAACAACAGCAGATGGTTGCTGAGCAAGCAGGGAGTGAGGCTGAATCCCGGGGAAGAAAAAACCTGTAAAATTTGTTTATTCTGCCAGGAGATAAAAGTGACGTGTGTTCATGTAACACACCAGGGACGAAAGATGCATGGACTGACAGTTTGGGGGATATGATGCAACTACAGACCAAAGTGTGAATCAGTATGACCCGGGCCAGAGTTTGTGCGGTTTCTTTATATAAAAAAGCCCACTACATGGCAGTGGGCAAAAGTCAGTTATTCTTCATGGTTTACAATAACTGCTGCCATAACGACAGACAAGTAATGCCGTGGTCTTTATTACCAGAGATTTTTATTCCGGACAAGAGTGTATTTTTCTGTGGTTCGGAATTTTTTATATATGGCGGTCATATACCGTAACAGGTAGCCCGGAATTCAATAAAACACATTTCGTTATTTTATGAAATATAGTAAATAACATAATTTATGTTATTCATCAATTCATCGAGTCACTGCCTGTATCTGTTGCCATGAAAACCTTTCTTCAGATGTTTTATTTATGTAACATGGTAACACAATCAGAATATTCTTGAATATTCCTGTTCATGTCCGGGCCTGATAATTTCAGACCAGCCAGGCTGAGTGATACGGACAGGATGGCGGTGACAGCCTCTGGTCGTTCTGTGATATTGCTTCCCGCCCCTGAATATTCCCCGTTTTTCTGTCCTTCTTTACCGAACAAATAAAGCAAGGTTTTACTCTATGAATAAAATCTATAAATTAGTCTGGAACGCATCATCAGGATGCTGGTCCGTTGCCTCTGAGTTTGCCCGTAAAGGAAAACCCGGTCGTGGTGCGCGTCGCCTGATTCTTGCCACCGGCCTGCTGGCTGTTTCCGGTGCCAGTATGTCCGCTACATTTGCTGAACAATGTACGACAGATGATTCGAGCACTCCCAAGACCATAACCTGTAAAAACAATATCAGCAAGGCCACCGTTCGCTATGTCATTCCAACACCAGACACAGTTATGGTTGTGCCGGAAGGAACCAACATTGAACTTATCGGTGGTACCAAATTGTCTCCGACCACTATCCTCGGAAATGATAAACCACTTGAAAATAATGCCATTATTAACAATGGAAACATCCTGTGGACTGAGGCCAGCGGTTACCACAAGAAGGTGAGACCTGCTGTAGTACTGAATCTGTATGCAAATAATATCAATTCAGCCAGTTTTCATAATGGAAAAAACGGAAAAGTTGCTATCGAGATGTACAGGAATGGGATTTCCGGCAACTATTCAACTGCAGTGGCATTCATTTCAGCAGATAGCGGTAAGCCTGTCCTGAATAATGAGGGTGAAATGTCCATAACAAGCCCCGGGAAGGTATCTGATAATGATTTTCAGAAACAGTATGGTGGATACGTGCGGGGTAAAAACCCTGAAATCACTAACAGTGGTACTGTGATCATTCAGGCATTCAAGAACATATCAGGATTTGGTCTGATGACCTCCGCAAAAGGAGGACAGGCCAGTCTCATCAACACAGGCAAGGTTGAGGTGTCCTCTGAAGCAGGAAAAGTCCAGGGAGTTACAGCCTACGGGGATAAGGCAAGCACCTCCACGCTTGATAACCAGGGCACCATCACTGTAAGCACAACCACGGGAGAAGCCACGGGTGCTTATTCATCGGTTTCCGGCAATATCACAATTAATAATCAGAGCAACATAACGGCAACAGCAACTGAAAGTGGTATTGCCCGGGCATCAGTGCTAACGGGGATAATACAAGCACCTCCACGCTTGATAACCAGGGCACCATTACTGTGAGCACAACCACAGGGGAAGCCACGGGTGCTTATGCATCGGTTTCCGGTGGCATTACAATTAATAACCAGAGCAACATAACGGCAACCGCGACTGGAGGTGGTGTTGCCCGGGGCATCAGTGCCTCTGTTTCAGATGCCACAGCCGGAAAACTTACCCTGACCAACACTGACACCATCACTGCCAGTTCAGTTACCGTGTAGTGGCACACTGAATTTGGCCACCTGAACAGAGGTGATATGCTCACCTCAGAACAACACAAGTGCTCCAATGAAAAAAAGAAATTTCAGCGCAGAGTTTAAACGCGAATCCGCTCAACTGGTTGTTGACCAGAACTACACGGTGGCAGATGCCGCCAAAGCTATGGATGTCGGCCTTTCCACAATGGCAAGATGGGTCAAACTGCTGCGTGATGAGCTTCGGGACAAAACACCAAAAGCCTCTCCGATGACACCAGAACAAATCGAAATACGTGAGCTGAGGAAAAATTTTCTTACTCACCAGGTATTGCTTAACCTTGCGGCTGCTCACCCCATCAAGAAGCATCTTTAACGCGTCACGGGACAATTTGTTGTATTTGCGTACCATTAATTTACTACGCCGTACCATACAATCTACGTAACGTGGCAACGACAGTAGATACGGATACCTCTCCGGTCGCAGCCCCCACAGTAAGCTCTGCCAGTTCTGGTGAATCATATACCTGCACACCGTTACGGCGCAGAAATAACAACGCACTGTTTAGCGCGGTACGCTTATTGGCATCATTGAATATATGCCCTCTCGCAGTAGCCACCAGGTAAGTTGCGGAGACTTCGAAAAGGTCGGTAATCTCTTCATATGCAACTCTGGCCTGGACTCTCCCGATAATAGCCTCAGCTCTTCCCGAATCTGGCATGCCTGGCAGGCCGCCGTAGCGGCTTATATTCGCATCATGAATTGCAATAAGCTCTTCCGGTGATATATGCCTCATTATCGGTTAACCAGTTTCTTATTGGTGGTGTCCAGAGTGTCAAACAGGGATGCGAATTCAGCATCCAGCGCCGCTTTTTTGTAGGCTTCGAAAGTGGCCTTGCTGACAATTACAGCTGGCTCACGGCCTCTACGGGTGATTTCAACCTCTTCTCCGGCTTCAACATTGTTGAGCACTTCGGTAAGATTGCTGCGTGCGGTACGGAAGTTAATAGATTGCATAAACACCTCGTGTACTCAATATGTGTACGCAATTATAGAGCTTAATTGCCCACTACTCCATCATTTTATCCAGTGCGCCTTATACCTCCACTCTGAAGGACGGGGTTTTAGGGCGCTCTGGATAAAAACACACGTACTTTCTCTCCGAAAGTACGTGAAAAGTAGCGACTAACCACCATGCTCATTAGTCGTAGGATACGGCAAATATCGCCTGGCCTTGAACTTCCCCAGGCTGTAAAGCTTCCTCTTTCACGCGAACGTATTTTGCGGTAATCGGGAAGATGTACTGCTCCTGAATAGCCGCCATTTTAGGTAATCTGTTCATCAGGGTATCGCCCAGCTTTAACGGTGTCGTTGCATTACCATTGTAAATCTGGAACCCTACACCCTTAGCACCATCGGACAATGTATTTTTCAATATTGTTCCACTATCATCCCACACACCACGCTCAACTTTAAAAGTCACTGGATTAGTCGTGACGTTATAGACACTATCGCAATTTAGGACCAGATCTATAGAACCTGATTTTGTGTTATTGGCAGATTGCATCTCACTTATCGTTGTTTCTGGCATTCTTATTTCGTAAGTCGGTTGCGAGAAACTACAGGTTGTAGGTTTGTGTTTTGTTATATTAATATTTAAATTCTGTTGATAAGCAGCATCTGTTGGTAACCTATCGAACAACAAACAAAAAAAATTAAGAGGCAATGTCTAGATAGCAAAGTTTAGTTGCTAAATCATTTTCAAATGGAAAGACGACCGCAGGAGCATTCAAGATGAATGAATTTGAATATACTGTTTGACTATTCGCATTACTTTTAGGCGATTTTATATATGAAGCTGTTAATGCTATACTTTTATTATTAATAGTATCGTTAACTGAATAAGTTTTCCTATCTCCCGTGTCAACAGGAAACCCATCTCCGACATCAAGATTAAACTTAATATAAATTGATTGGTTGCTATTTTGATTTTCTTTTATTTCTACAACATAATTATCTAATGTTTTAAGCACATTTAACTTATCTTTAGTCGAATTACATGTAAATTCTCCCGTCAGATTAGGAGAAAATGTTATCGTTGTATTTCCTGTAGTTAAATCTAAATTAACTCCCTGTATTGCAGTAGAATTTCCGTTGATAGTACATTTAGCCTGCCCCAAAAATGGCAAAGCCAGTAAAAACAAAAACCAATATTTCTTCATAAACAAATCCTTTAACGACAAATATAAACTTTATTCTCATCAATAACGTTATCAAAGGTAATAGTACAGAATTTTTCCTGCTGTTTATTAACCGAGACGCGAATCGATGCGGGAACATCATCAGTGCGAATAAATATCCGACTTCCCTGTCCTACCAAGCCCACATTCTTACCGCTTTCATCTTCAACTTCATAACCGAACGATAATGGAGAACCATCCGGGCGCTGAGCAAGGAAATACCAGGGTTTACGTTTGTCAGTATCAAACTGCGTCATCACAACGGCCCCACGATAAGGAGCGGTGCTTTTACGGTTGCCCAGTAGTGCCACATCGCTTTGACTGTCAGAAGTATCCAGCATCAACGTGTTTTTACGATACGGCGTCAGGCTGTCATAAATAGCGTAACCTCGGCTATCCGTGCTCAGGTAACGATACCCCTGTACCGCAGCCCCATCCAGCCCCGGAGCATGGACGATGGCAAATGTATCTGAAAGTCTGGGAGCCAGTGCTATCCCGTCTGACCACGCGACTAAACCACCTTGAATATTACCACTTATCTGTTGATATTTTTTCGACTGGCTATAGCTGCCACCAATGGTAGCCACTGGCGCACGCCAAATCAGATTTCCACCTGCTGTTGCTTCGCTGTCCTGTTGTTGATGGCTAAAGTTAGCCCCGTAGCTGAACTGATCACGGTTCCCAGCTACACCACTGAGGCTGGTAGTATTTGACTGGTAGCCGTCTTTATCAAATGTGGTCGAGTTAGAGATAAATAAATCTCGTCGTTTTTCGGTGATATTATCACCCCACGAGAAGGGGATTGAGAAAAATAAGTTAATGCGTCTGTCTTCGCTGTTATCCTCATCGTATGTCTGGCTAACCGACAAGGTATAACTTAGACGTTCCCATGAGTTCGTATAGCTTAGTTGGTAATTTTTCCCTGTCCCGCTACGTTCCCAGTAATCTCGCCATTGACCGCTGATCGCCAGATACCCCCAATTTTCCGGTAATGACTGGTTGATATTTAAAGAAAAGCTATTCTTGCGACCAAAATCATACTGGTAGTAGTTGGCAATGTCATAGCCTGAGTTGTCTTCTCGATTGTATCTATTTTTGTTATTTGCCCATACATGATCGTTAAAAGTACGATAACCCCGAGAGGAATAACGCCAGGCCGCCAGAGAAAATTGTGTTCCGCTCTGAGAGAGATATTTATTCCAGGCAATCTGATAACTTTGACCGTTAAACACATCACCGTTGTCTTGCTTGCTGTATGAATGGGTAAAATCAACCGATATAGCACCAATAGGTGTATTCCATCCTGTTCCAAGAACAAACGATGAGTAATTATCAGATAACAGCGTGCCGCCATAACCTGTCAGCAAATTGTTGAAACCATGCTGATAGCTTCCCTGGATAAAATCAGATTGATTGCTGGCTCCTTCAATATGACTACGTCCGGCTGAAAATTCATATTTAGAAACGCCAGGTTGCAACATATTTGGCACCGATGAATAAGGCACCCGATAGTACGACGTTGAACCATCAGCTTCTTTGACGATAACTTCCAAATCTGCCCCACCATTAGAAAGTTGCAAATCATCAATGGCGAATGGGCCTGGCGGTACTTCTTTCTGGTAAACCACAAAACCATTTTGTTCTATGGTGACGAGTGCGTTACTCTGGGCAACGCCGCGTACCACAGGAGTAAAATTCTGTTTAGAGTTCGGTAACATCTGCATATCGCGCCAAAGGCGCACGCCGCGAAAACGCACGGAGTCAAAAACATCAGAACCAGTATACATTTCACCTGCGCGAAACGTGCCGAGAATTTGTGGAATTCCACGTTCCAGATATAGCGTGTTACTCTTCCATTTACCGCTGTTTTCGTCGCTTTTCGTATAATTGGCATTTGAATGCAGCTGCCAGCCCAGGAGATTTAACCCACTGTTCAGATTTAGATAGCTACTTTTATCATCTCCGCCGTTTTTATAATCACTGTAATACTGACTGGCATAATAAGATGTATATAATGCGTTAATCCCGCGATCCCATGCTTCAGGCGGAACATAGCCATGTTCATATTCCAGAACATAGGCTTGGGGCACGCTTAATTTTAGGTTAAAATGCCCAATATCATAGTCGACGCTGCCTCCCTGGACAGCATCCCGAAGTGGTACACATTCTACGCCTTTATCGATACTAATTCCTTCAGTGAGGATCCCAATTTGCTTTAATTGCTCCATGGATAAACATGTTGCATTAGGGTCATCTTTAATATCAATATCATAGTGGCCACGCCATTGATTATTCAGATAAACATCCATAGCGTAGATACCCGGCATCGGCTTATCACTATCAATATGGTAGTTAGAAATTTTCTCCCCATTTAAACCACCAATCATAAAATTGGTATCAAACGTTTCACCCTTAGCCCATGTATGCGAAGTCGCTAATACTGACAGAATAGCCAGTGTAATAGAATTAAACTTTGACATAATCAATCCCTGATAATCTATTTGGCAGTTTTTATTTTTTCACTCAAATAGTTTCCATGATCATCAATCAGAGTAATATTGTAATAGTTAACAACGGATGTCGTTTTGACAGTCTGATCTGACCAGGGTGCCAGCAGTAGTGTCTCCTTATTAATTTTCGCATTCCCGGCTAATTCAGGAATGGTTATCCAGTTCGCTGAATTATTTTTTATGTTAATGCCTCTATCAACGGGTCTGATATTAATCCGGGAAAAACTCTCTTTATCGACTCTTGTTATACCCTTTGGGCGATAAATAAATTTGATACGATTTTGCATCGCGAATTTAATCAGATTCTTGCCTTCGTATTTCTCACTATTAGGTGGAATATCCAGTACATTAAGGAAGAACAGACTTTCGCGATCTTTAGGTAGAGTGTTCGCCAGTTGTTTAATTTTCAGTTGCTGTCCTTCACCCTTACTAACATGAACTACCGGTGGAGTCAGCACAAAAGGTACACTAATCTTTTCCGGAGGAAGGCTGGCATCGCCATCATCAATCCACGACTGAACAAGAGCACTACGCTCACCTTCATTCATTAACTGAACTGTAATCTCTTTTTTCTGTTCCGGATAAATAACGCGAGTGCCGTAAATATAGATACCGCCCCACGCAGATGGGACCGTTACGGTTAGTAAGAAGGCTATTAATTTTTTCATGATAACAATCCTTGTGATTGAAAATCGGCGACCGAAGCCGCCGATAAACATCATGTTAATCTGTTACAACGGTCATTGTTATCGCAGAACTAACTGCGCCAGCACCCACATCATTCTTTGCTTTTGCGTATTGCGCCGTAAAATGAAACTCATATACACCATTAGACTCATCTACACCATTAGTAGCTGGTGTTAACTTAATAGAACTATTACCAGAAATCCGGTTGCTAGAATCAGTACCTTTCCCCAAAAAAACAGCGAAACCGACACCGCTAGCATTACCAGTATTGCGAGTAACATTTGAACCCTCTCCTTCAAATTGGGTGCTGGAGAAGGTAATTCTTGGTTCTTTTCCTCCGGAACATTTAACTTTTAGTGGTAAAGATGTTGTATTTGAATAAGTGGTAACGGGGGAGCCAACTTCTAAATTTTTAAATTGATCACGACCAATTTCGCTCATCGAAATTGTTGTATTCTCACTACCGCTTAGGAACTGACATGTAGTCTCTGTGACTTTACCGTTAATAGTTAACTGACCCTCTGTACTCCCTTCTGCTGCAAATGATCCTGCGCTCATAAAAAGAGATGCTAATACAGTAGCCGCAATAACTGAACGTTTCATAGTCTAATCCTTAACTAATTTGCTTTACCTAAAAAAGAGATCGCAATCTCTTGCTAAGAGATTACTAAAAAAAAGTAATATAGCAATATAAAAGAATATTTTTTGATTTCAATCAAAAACATCTCTGGATTTGCCCCTATATTTCCAGACACCTGTTATCACTTAATCCATTACTGGCCTGCTGCCGCAGATATTCCCGTGGCGAGCGATAACCCAGTGCACTATGCGGATGCCATTCGTTATAATGCTCGAACGCCTCTGCAAGGTTCTTTGCTGCCGTTAACCCGTCTGGTTTAGGCATGATACTGATGTAGTCACGCTTTATCGTTTTCACGAAGCTCTCTGCTATGCCGTTACTCTCCGGACTCCGCACCGCCGTGTTCTTCGGTTCAAGCCCCAACATCCGGGCAAACTGCCGTGTTTCATTAGCCCGGTAGCATGAACCATTATCCGTCAGCCACTCTACTGGAGACGCCGGAAGCTCGTTGCCGAAGCGGCGTTCCACCGCTCCCAGCATTACGTCCTGTACTGTTTCACTGTCGAAGCCGCCCGTAGTGACTGCCCAGTGCAGTGCCTCACGGTCACAGCAGTCCAGCGCGAACGTGACTCGCAGTTTTTCTCCGTTATCACAGCGGAACTCGAACCCGTCAGAGCACCATCGCTGATTGCTTTCTTTCACGGCCACTTTGCCAGTATGTGCCCGTTTCGATGGCGGTACAGCGGTTTTTCGCTCAAGCAACAGCGCATTCTGGCGCATGATCCGGTAAACACGTTTGGCATTGATCGCAGGCATACCATCAAGTTCGGCCTGTCTGCGAAGCAGCGCCCATACCCGACGATAACCATACGTGGGCAGCTCTCCGATAACATGGTGTATACGGAGAAGCACATCCGTATCATCTGAGTGACGGCTGCGGCGACCATCTTTCCAGTCATCGGTTCGTCTGAGAATAACGTGCAACTGCGCGCGCGACACCCGGAGACAACGGCTGACTAAGCTTACTCCCCATCCCCGGGCAATAAGGGCGCGTGCGCTATCCACTTTTTTGCCCGTCCATATTCAACGGCTTCTTTGAGGAGTTCATTTTCCATCGT
>OIEK01000052.1_pt1 | contig 93583 bp, 99 predicted proteins | sample 1581821 | NCBI WGS metagenome assembly OIEK01 (sample SAMN03281017, study PRJEB24777) | human gut metagenome | isolation source: fecal sample PR221 from 1 month old male Chinese infant, caesarean... | reverse complement strand
CAGCAGCCAGTCAGCCACGCCAGTGATCGCCTTTTTACCGGCGGCGGGCGAAGTACATCTCACCCGTGATGGGCGGCTACTAAGCGTTCAGAACTTCACTATGGGCAATCATGAAGTGGATACCCGGGGTCTACCGTACGGGATTTACGATGTGGAAGTTGAGGTGATCGTTAACGGTCGCGTGATCAGCAAACGCACCCAGCGGGTCAATAAGCTGTTTAGCCGGGGGCGCGGCGTCGGTGCACCACTGGCGTGGCAGGTATGGGGCGGTAGCTTTCATATGGATCGCTGGTCGGAAAACGGGAAAAAGACGCGACCAGCTAAAGAGAGTTGGCTAGCAGGTGCCTCGACCTCCGGCTCATTGAGTACGCTTAGCTGGGCGGCAACGGGATATGGATACGATAATCAGGCGGTGGGTGAAACCCGTCTGACGCTGCCGCTTGGGGGGGCGATCAACGTTAACCTGCAAAATATGCTGGCCAGTGACAGCTCATGGAGCAGCATCGGCAGCATCAGCGCCACTCTACCGGGAGGCTTTAGTTCGCTGTGGGTTAATCAGGAAAAAACCCGCATTGGCAATCAATTGCGACGTAGCGATGCCGACAACCGTGCAATCGGCGGCACACTCAACCTGAACTCACTGTGGTCGAAGCTGGGCACATTCAGCATCAGCTACAATGATGACCGCCGTTACAACAGCCATTATTACACGGCAGATTACTATCAAAATGTCTACAGCGGTACCTTTGGTTCGCTTGGCCTGCGGGCCGGTATTCAGCGCTATAACAACGGCGACAGCAACGCCAATACAGGAAAATATATCGCTCTCGATCTCTCGCTACCACTGGGCAACTGGTTTAGCGCAGGGATGACTCATCAAAACGGCTACACCATGGCAAACCTGTCAGCACGCAAACAGTTTGATGAAGGAACCATTCGCACTGTTGGTGCCAATCTGTCACGTGCCATCTCCGGCGATACCGGTGATGACAAAACCCTCAGCGGCGGGGCGTATGCACAATTCGACGCTCGTTACGCCAGCGGAACGCTGAACGTCAATAGCGCGGCGGACGGCTACGTCAATACCAACTTGACCGCCAATGGCAGCGTCGGCTGGCAGGGTAAAAACATTGCTGCCAGCGGGCGGACTGATGGCAACGCTGGGGTGATATTCAACACCGGGCTGGAGGACGACGGTCAGATCAGCGCCAAAATCAACGGGCGGATTTTCCCGCTTAACGGCAAGCGTAACTATCTCCCGCTCTCTCCCTATGGAAGATATGAGGTGGAGTTACAGAACAGCAAAAACTCACTCGACAGTTACGATATCGTCAGCGGCCGCAAAAGTCGTCTGACTCTCTATCCAGGCAATGTCGCTGTCATTGAGCCAGAGGTGAAGCAGATGGTTACCGTCTCCGGTCGTATCCGTGCGGAAGACGGCACACTGCTGGCTAACGCACGGATTAACAACCATATCGGCCGAACCCGAACCGATGAAAACGGCGAGTTTGTCATGGACGTGGATAAGAAATACCCCACTATCGATTTTCGCTACAGTGGCAATAAAACCTGCGAAGTGGCTCTGGAACTCAACCAGGCGCGCGGTGCCGTCTGGGTCGGTGATGTGGTCTGCAGCGGCCTCTCATCGTGGGCGGCGGTGACGCAGACAGGAGAAGAGAATGAGAGTTAACCTACTAATAACGATGATAATTTTCGCGCTAATCTGGCCAGTAACTGCGCTCAGAGCGGCAGTGAGCAAAACAACCTGGGCGGATGCACCGGCACGCGAGTTTGTGTTTGTCGAAAACAACTCAGACGACAACTTTTTCGTCACTCCTGGCGGGGCGCTGGATCCGCGCCTGACCGGTGCCAACCGCTGGACCGGTTTAAAATACACTGGTTCAGGAACCATCTATCAGCAAAGCCTCGGCTACATTGATAACGGTTACAACACCGGCCTTTATACCAACTGGAAGTTTGATATGTGGCTGGAAAATTCACCAGTTTCATCTCCTTTAACTGGCTTGCGCTGCATCAACTGGTACGCTGGGTGTAATATGACCACCAGTCTTATCCTGCCGCAAACCACCGACGCCAGTGGATTTTATGGCGCGACGGTGACCAGCGGCGGCGCGAAGTGGATGCACGGCATGTTGTCAGACGCGTTTTACCAGTATATGCAACAAATGCCCGTCGGCAGCAGCTTTACAATGACCATCAATGCCTGCCAGACCTCTGTGAACTATGACGCCAGCAGCGGCGCACGCTGTAAGGATCAGGCCTCCGGCAACTGGTATGTTCGCAACGTCACCCATACGAAAGCAGCAAATCTACGGTTGATAAATACCCACTCGCTGGCGGAAGTATTTATCAACAGCGACGGAGTACCGACTCTGGGCGAAGGGAACGCCGACTGCCGGACGCAAACCATCGGCAGCCGTTCAGGATTAAGTTGTAAGATGGTTAACTATACCCTGCAAACAAACGGACTCAGCAACACCTCAATCCATATATTCCCGGCGATCGCCAACTCGTCGTTAGCCTCGGCCGTCGGGGCGTACGATATGCAGTTCAGTCTGAATGGCAGTTCATGGAAACCGGTGAGCAATACCGCCTATTACTACACCTTCAACGAGATGAAGAGCGCAGACTCGATCTATGTTTTCTTCTCGAGCAACTTCTTTAAGCAGATGGTGAACCTCGGGATCAGCGATATCAACACCAAAGATCTATTCAACTTTCGCTTTCAGAACACCACATCACCGGAGTCTGGCTGGTATGAATTTTCTACCTCCAACACGCTGATTATCAAACCCCGTGATTTCAGCATCAGTATTATCTCCGATGAATATACTCAGACACCGTCGCGGGAGGGATATGTTGGCAGCGGCGAGTCGGCACTCGATTTCGGCTATATCGTAACCACCAGCGGTAAAACAGCTGCCGACGAAGTGCTGATCAAGGTGACCGGACCCGCGCAGGTGATTGGCGGGCGCTCCTATTGTGTCTTCAGCTCCGATGACGGTAAGGCGAAAGTACCGTTCCCGGCGACACTTTCCTTTATTACCCGCAACGGAGCTACAAAAACCTACGATGCCGGGTGCGATGATAGCTGGCGGGATATGACCGATGCGCTGTGGTTGACCACACCGTGGACTGATATCTCTGGCGAAGTGGGGCAGATGGATAAGACCACAGTCAAATTTTCGATTCCAATGGATAACGCCATTTCGCTGCGTACGGTAGATGATAACGGCTGGTTTGGCGAAGTCAGCGCTTCAGGAGAGATTCATGTTCAGGCGACGTGGCGTAACATTAACTAAGGCCCTGCTGACAGCGGTCTGTATGCTGGCGGCACCTTTGACACAGGCGATTTCGGTCGGCAATCTGACATTTTCGCTGCCGTCCGAGACTGACTTTGTCAGCAAACGTGTAGTGAATAACAACAAAAGCGCACGGATATACCGTATTGCCATCAGTGCTATTGATAGCCCGGGCAGCAGTGAATTGCGCACCCGACCGGTGGATGGTGAACTGCTTTTCGCCCCCCGCCAGCTGGCGTTGCAGGCTGGTGAGAGCGAGTATTTTAAATTTTACTATCATGGTCCACGGGATAACCGCGAGCGCTACTACCGGGTCTCATTTCGCGAGGTCCCCACTCGTAACCATACAAGACGCAGCCCAACCGGCGGCGTGGTCAGCACGGAGCCGGTGGTGGTGATGGATACCATTCTGGTAGTACGACCACGTCAGGTTCAGTTTAAATGGTCCTTCGACAAGGTGACAGGAACGGTAAGTAACACTGGCAACACATGGTTTAAGCTACTGATTAAGCCAGGATGTGATTCGACCGAAGAGGAAGGCGATGCCTGGTATCTACGTCCGGGAGACGTGGTTCATCAGCCTGAGTTACGTCAGCCGGGGAATCACTATCTGGTCTATAACGACAAATTCATTAAGATTAGCGATTCCTGTCCGGCTAAGCCCCCTTCGGCGGACTAAGACTTATCCATCGGTCGAGGGAAGAATTCCACCTCAGAGCCCCAAAAATCGTTTAAATGATGTGGAAGCGATCGTCAATATCACCTGTAACGATGGGCTTTCTCATATGCACACCATAGTGTTCAGGAGACACGGAAAGGTATCAGGCAGCCTGCTAACGAGTGGTTTAATCACGAATTAGTACGTAAAATCGGTAACGGCTGGAAATCATTCAATACTCACACTATCGAAAGTTCCCCAGCCAACCGCGGTACGTTCTTACATACGATGTACCGCTGTTCTCTTTACGATTTTTAGCTGTACTGGTGAATTATGAGCAATCTGAATCCATGCATGACGTGTGGTGCCTGTTGTGCATTTTTCCGCGTCTCTTTTTACTGGGCCGAAGCCGACGATGCTGGCGGTACTATTCCCGCCAGGCTCACTGAACAAATATCCCCTTTTCACCGATGCATGAGCGGTACCAATCAGAAAAACCCCCGATGTATTGCCCTTGCAGGAACCCCGGGCAAAAATGCCTGCTGCACGATATATAAAAATCGATCGTCCACATGCAGAGAATTCGCCATGTCTGGTGAGAACGGAGTCGTCAATGAGGCTTGCAATCGTGCAAGGGCTAAATACGGGCTGACACCGTTATAAACATACAATAATTAATTGCACTGCCCCGCCAGCGATAATAGCGGGGCTTCGTTTTTCAGGGGTAACAAAACCCGATACTTCTTCTATTTGCCAGCAACAATGCCTCTCTTCTGTAGCGTTCTTCGGATCTACATCATCCTGAAGTAGCGCGATATACTCACTGACTATCTGAATCAGAATATAAAAAGCAATGTTTTTAACCTATAAAAATGGCGCTGTATTTGCGCCATTTTTATCATTCAATGCATTATCTGTTTGAGCCTAAAGGGATCTCAGGGTCTGGCTCATGAGTAATTCTGTTTCGTAAATCTCTGCGAATAATTTCAATAGACCAGAACCAGACTAAATGTCCAAAAATTTCAGAAAGATTCTCATACCACGGGAGATCAAACAGAGGTGGCGTCAGTCCCATGAGAGGGAATGAAATCATATGAACAAAAAGTTGGGCTAAAGCACCTGCCAGTAAGCCCTGCCAGAGTTTAATTTTTGGAAATACTTCAGCGACCACACAATAACCGACAGCAAACACTATCGAAAAGATAATGTGCGTAACACCAACCCAGTTAAAGACATGCCCGGCAAAGGTATAAACAGCCGCATTGGGATCTGTCAGCCCCAACCAGTCTCGAAGAAAAATATACGGTGGATTGAGAAAATTACGCGGCAATCAATTTGGCCTGCAGCCCTGATTAATGATTCCGGGCCACACGCTGCATTAAACATATCCACCGGGCTACGTGGCGGCAATGGAACTTCAGCCCCCCACTTCACGAATGCGGAAACAACGCCAGCAATCAGCCCAATGAATGCAGCAAGACCATAACGTCTGCGGTTCGGTGGAGTTTGTTCAAATATATTCATATCTACCCTGCTTGTACCATTATGTTATACACCTCTTCAGGAGTATTCATAAAACAAGGCAAATGTAAAGAACTGTATTGTTTTGTATAACAAGATAGTTTCCTAATCGCCAATGAATATAAGCTCCATCATTTCTCCCTATTTTTATATTAGAAGTGACAGAGATTTGCAGGGTGATGCAGAGCTGAAAATCACAGGTTTCCTTATTGGTTTTTGCATCGTACAACTAAAGCAATAAACCAGCTCCCATCATCATCAACATCCCGGCGAACATGAATTTATTAGCCGGGCTCATAGCTGCATTCGCGTTTTAAGAATAATCCTCCTGCTGTCGCCGACTATGCTTAACGTTTAAAAAAGCATCAGCACTCTCGCAACGCACTCTTATTTTCCCCTTTAGAATACCGGAGGCCTGGTATGAGCAACCAAGGCGAATACCCCGAAGATAATCGGGTTGGGAAGCACGAGCCGCACGATTTAAGTTTGACCCGTCGCGATCTGATTAAAGTGAGCGCCGCAACAGCGGCGACCGCCGTGGTTTATCCTCATTCTACGCTGGCGGCAAGCGTTCCGGCAGCTACACCCGCGCCAGAGATAATGCCCCTGACACTGAAGGTGAACGGCAAAACCGAGCAGCTTGAGGTGGATACCCGAACCACGCTACTGGACACTTTGCGTGAAAATCTGCATTTGATCGGTACCAAGAAAGGTTGCGATCACGGACAGTGCGGAGCCTGTACCGTGCTGGTCAATGGTCGCAGGCTTAATGCCTGCCTGACGCTTGCAGTCATGCATCAGGGGGCCGAGATCACCACCATTGAAGGCCTGGGTTCGCCAGATAATCTTCACCCCATGCAGGCGGCCTTTATCAAGCATGATGGCTTCCAGTGCGGCTACTGCACCTCCGGGCAAATTTGCTCATCAGTAGCGGCGCTAAAAGAGATTCAGGACGGCATTCCAAGTCACGTCACGGTCGATTTGGTTTCCGCTCCAGAAACAACTGCCGATGAGATCCGTGAACGTATGAGCGGCAACATCTGTCGCTGTGGTGCATACGCCAACATCCTTGCCGCCATTGAAGATGCTGCGGGGGAGATAAAATCATGAAGGCGTTTACCTATGAACGAGTGAACACCCCAGCCGAGGCGGCACTTAGCGCTCAGCGCGTACCCGGCGCAAAATTTATCGCGGGCGGGACCAATCTGCTGGACCTGATGAAGCTGGAAATTGAAACGCCCACCCACCTTATCGATGTGAACGGCCTCGGGCTCGATAAGATTGAAGTGACCGACGCGGGTGGGCTGCGCATCGGCGCACTGGTACGGAACACCGACCTGGCGGCTCACGAGCGCGTGCGTCGTGATTACGCGGTACTCTCCCGCGCCCTGCTCGCTGGCGCGTCTGGTCAGTTACGTAATCAGGCAACCACCGCAGGTAATCTGCTCCAGCGCACGCGCTGCCCCTATTTTTACGACACCAATCAGCCCTGCAATAAGCGCCTGCCCGGGAGCGGCTGCGCGGCGCTTGAAGGCTTTAGCCGTCAGCACGCGGTGGTAGGCGTAAGCGAAGCCTGCATTGCCACCCATCCGAGCGATATGGCGGTCGCAATGCGGTTGCTGGATGCGGTGGTGGAAACCATCACGCCGGAGGGAAAGACTCGCAGTATCACACTGGCTGATTTTTATCACCCACCGGGGAAAACGCCGCACATTGAAACCGCCCTGCTTCCCAGTGAGCTTATCGTTGCGGTGACGTTACCTCCGCCGCTCGGCGGAAAACATATCTACCGTAAGGTGCGCGATCGCGCCTCCTACGCCTTTGCCCTGGTATCGGTCGCGGCGATTATTCAGCCTGACGGCAGCGGGCGCGTCGCGCTGGGCGGAGTAGCACATAAGCCCTGGCGCATTGAGGCTGCGGATGCTCAGCTATCCCAGGGGGCGCAGGCCGTATATGACGCGCTGTTCGCCAGCGCCCATCCCACCGCTGAAAACACCTTTAAACTCCTGTTGGCGAAGCGAACGCTTGCCTCCGTACTGGCTGAAGCGAGGGCACAAGCATGAAATTTGATAAACCCGCAGGGGAAAACCCGATCGATCAGCTGAAGGTTGTCGGTCGTCCCCATGACCGCATCGACGGACCGCTGAAAACTACCGGCACGGCACGCTACGCCTACGAATGGCATGAAGAAGCCCCCAACGCCGCCTATGGCTATATCGTCGGTTCCGCCATGGCCAAAGGACGCCTCACCGCCCTTGATACGGACGCCGCGCAAAAAGCGCCGGGCGTACTGGCTGTCATTACCGCCAGTAACGCCGGGGCACTCGGCAAAGGCGACAAAAACACCGCCAGGCTGTTAGGCGGTCCCACTATTGAGCACTATCATCAGGCCATTGCGCTGGTAGTGGCCGAGACCTTCGAACAGGCGCGAGCGGCGGCCTCGCTGGTGCAGGCGCACTATCGCCGTAATAAAGGAGCTTACTCCCTGGCGGACGAAAAACAGGCCGTCAGTCAGCCGCCGGAAGACACGCCCGACAAAAACGTCGGTGACTTTGACGGAGCTTTCACCTCCGCTGCGGTGAAGATTGATGCTACCTACACGACCCCGGACCAGAGCCATATGGCGATGGAGCCGCATGCCTCGATGGCCGTCTGGGATGGAAATAAGCTTACTCTCTGGACCTCAAATCAGATGATTGACTGGTGCCGCACCGATCTGGCAAAAACGCTAAAAGTGCCCGTGGAGAATGTGCGTATTATCTCCCCGTATATCGGCGGAGGGTTTGGCGGCAAGCTGTTCCTGAGAAGCGATGCGCTGCTGGCGGCCCTCGCCGCCCGAGCGGTGAAACGTCCGGTTAAAGTGATGCTCCCCCGCCCCACTATTCCCAATAACACCACGCACCGCCCCGCCACCCTTCAGCACCTGCGTATCGGTGCCGACCAGAGCGGGAAAATCACAGCTATCTCACATGAAAGCTGGTCCGGAAACCTGCCCGGCGGCACGCCGGAAACGGCGGTACAGCAAAGCGAATTACTCTACGCCGGGGCAAACCGTCATACCGGCCTGCGGCTCGCCACGCTTGATTTGCCGGAAGGGAACGCCATGCGTGCGCCCGGCGAAGCCCCCGGTCTGATGGCGCTCGAAATCGCGATCGACGAACTGGCGGAAAAAGCGGGCATCGATCCCGTCGAGTTTCGCATCCTGAATGACACTCAGGTTGACCCCGCCGACCCGACGCGCCGCTTCTCTCGCCGTCAGCTTATCGAGTGCTTGCGCACCGGAGCGGATAAATTTGGCTGGAAGCAGCGCAACGCCACACCCGGACAGGTACGCGACGGAGAGTGGCTAGTCGGCCACGGCGTCGCGGCGGGCTTTCGCAATAATCTGCTGGAAAAATCGGGGGCTCGGGTTCACCTCGAACAAAACGGCACCGTTACCGTGGAAACGGACATGACCGACATTGGCACCGGCAGCTACACCATTCTGGCCCAGACGGCGGCGGAAATGCTTGGCGTACCGCTGGAGCAGGTTGCGGTTCACCTTGGCGACTCCAGTTTCCCGGTTTCTGCGGGTTCTGGCGGACAATGGGGCGCGAATACCTCCACCTCCGGCGTTTACGCCGCCTGTGTGAAGCTTCGCGAAATGATTGCCTCGGCAGTCGGGTTTGATCCTGAGCAGTCGCAGTTTGCCGACGGCAAGATTACCAACGGTACCCGAAGCGCCACGCTACATGAGGCCACCGCAGGCGGCAGACTGACAGCGGAAGAGAGCATTGAATTCGGAACACTGAGCAAGGAGTACCAGCAGTCGACCTTTGCCGGGCATTTTGTGGAGGTCGGCGTGCATAGCGCGACGGGAGAAGTTCGGGTCCGGCATATGCTCGCTGTGTGTGCTGCAGGACGCATCCTGAATCCGAAAACTGCACGCAGCCAGGTCATTGGCGCAATGACTATGGGCATGGGCGCGGCACTGATGGAGGAGCTGGCGGTGGATGACCGTTTGGGCTACTTCGTTAATCACGATATGGCGGGGTATGAGGTGCCGGTCCATGCGGATATCCCAAAACAGGAGGTGATTTTCCTGGATGATACCGACCCCATATCCTCCCCGATGAAGGCCAAAGGTGTCGGTGAGCTGGGCCTGTGCGGCGTGAGCGCTGCTATCGCCAACGCGGTGTATAACGCCACCGGTATTCGGGTACGCGATTATCCCATCACTCTGGATAAGCTGCTCGATAAGCTGCCGGATGTGGTTTAAGGAGGAACAATGTCATACCCGCTTTTTGATAAAGACGAACACTGGCATAAGCCAGAGCAGGCGTTTCTCACCGATGACCACCGGACCATTCTGCGCTTCGCCGTAGAGGCGCTAATGTCCGGTAAAGGAGCGGTGCTGGTGACGCTGGTGGAGATACGCGGCGGCGCGGCGCGCCCGCTCGGGGCGCAGATGGTGGTGCGCGAAGATGGTCGTTACTGCGGTTTTGTCTCTGGCGGCTGCGTGGAGGCCGCTGCCGCTTTTGAAGCGCTGGAGATGATGGGCTCAGGCTGCGATCGCGAAATTCGCTATGGCGAAGGTTCGCCGTGGTTTGACATCGTTCTGCCCTGCGGCGGTGGGATCACGCTGACGCTCCATAAACTACGCTCGGCACAGCCTCTGCTCGCCGTGCTGAACCGCCTGGAACAGAGAAAACCGGCGGGGCTGCGCTACGATCCGCAAGCACAATCGTTGGTGTGCCTGCCCACGCAAACCCGAACGGGCTGGAATCTCAATGGCTTTGAGGTGGGGTTCAGGCCATGCGTCAGGCTGATGATTTACGGACGTTCTCTTGAGGCGCAGGCAACCGCGAGTCTTGCAGCAGCCACAGGCTATGACAGCCATATCTTCGATCTTTTTCCGGCCTCAGCCAGCGCTCAGATCGATACCGATACGGCGGTCATTTTGCTGTGCCATGATCTCAACCGGGAGCTGCCAGTGTTGCAGGCCGCGCGAGAAGCAAAACCCTTTTATCTCGGCGCATTGGGCAGCTATCGAACCCACACGTTACGTCTGCAAAAGCTCCACGAGCTGGGATGGTCCAGGGAGGAAACAACGCAAATCCGGGCACCCGTCGGGATATTCCCCAAAGCCCGGGATGCGCATACTCTGGCACTCTCCGTGCTGGCAGAAGTCGCCTCTGTACGTCTCCATCAGGAGGAGGATTCATGCCTGCCCCCGTCGTCCTGATCCTTGCGGCCGGGCGTGGAGAGCGCTTTCTCGCCTCCGGGGGAAATACCCATAAGTGTATCGGCTGGCGTCAGTCCCCGGAGGTTGCGCCTTATCGCTGGCCATTTGAAGAAAACGGGAGAACTTTCGACCTTGCGATTGAACCGCAGATTACGACTAATGATCTGCGTCTGATGTTGAGGCTGGCTCTTGCCGGCGGAGGAATAACAATTGCCACTCAGGAAACTTTCAGGCCATATATTGAAAGCGGTAAGCTTGTATCGCTGCTTGATGACTTTCTTCCACAATTTCCGGGCTTCTATCTGTATTTCCCACAGCGTCGCAATATTGCACCAAAGCTCCGCGCCCTGATTGACTACGTCAAAGAATGGCGGCAGCAATTGGCTTAAATGTCTGCACCTGCACTGCCTGATGTCAGAACAGTATTTTGATGAATTGCCAAGGTTACAATGGCACAAATACGGCACAGGAGGAAACGTGGTGTATTTAAATATGGGGTAACTCTTTGATTTTAATGGTGCCGATAATAGGAGTCGAACCTACGACCTTCGCATTACGAATTATAAGAATCCGCTTCTAATTCAAAGTATTACCCCATCAACACTGTGCTCACACGTCCCACCACATCAAAACATGTAAAGCCTTGCAAGCCATTGTGAGGCCTTATGTGTCTCAGTTTTGTCCCACCTTGTATTATGACTTGCATAGCCAATGAAGATAAACGTGACGACAAACAGCGCAGCAGTCTTCTTTTCTTTCACACTTTCCCCAATCAGCATACATACTTTCTACCATAACTGTAGTGAATGTCTGTTATGAGCGAGCAAAAGAGATTCAATTACCGGGGAATTACTCCGACATAAGCTCTCCCAGAAACACCGGAACAGCGATTCGCATATTCTCTTCTATACTTTCAGTCTGACCGGCTGGAGATTTCATAGCAAGAAAATGGATGCGCCAAGACCTATGCGGGAAAGAGGCTGAGGAAATAATTGCCGATAGCACTGTGCCCGCCGAAAAGTTAATCTGGCACGCAATGACGCGCGTCCTTGGGGCATCAGGAATCAGAGAGCCAACTTAACAACCCATTATATATTATTTAACCGGACCGTTACATGTACAAAGTTCAATGATTAGTGATTCTGTGACGCCACATACAACCTAAGCCCCTGATATAAAACCAGTCTATGCAACACCTAAAAATCATATATGATAGGGTGATAAGTCAACGCGCAGTATAAAAATTAAGCTAAAAAATGCTTTCAGCATAGTGAATCTATTTCACACTACATAATTAAGGATGAAAAAATGACTGCACCAGTAATTAGTTTTATCAATATGAAAGGTGGGGTTGGTAAAACAACTTTATGCGTTGGGATTGCTGAGTTTTTAGCCAACCATATGGGGCGCAAGGTTCTAGTTATCGATATTGATCCTCAATTTAATGCCACTCAGTCCTTAATGGGGCATTATGATCGAGTAGAAGAATATATGACTGCCCTTCGCCCTAATAATCAAACCATTCGAAAGATTTTTGAGCTTCCAAATTCATTAATGGAAGATGAAAAGAAAGTGACACCAGAACAGGTCATTACTAAAGTTTCAGACAATCTTGATATTATCTTAGGTGATATAAACATTATCTTTGATACTAACCAAGAGGGTATTAGAATAAAAATGTTGCGTAAATTCATCACCGAAAATGACTTAAAAGAAAGTTACGACTATATCTTTATCGATAGCCCCCCAACAATCTCATTATTTACAGATACCGCACTCCTTGCTTCTGATTATTATCTTACTCCGGTTAAAATTGATCACTACTCGGTGCTTGGAGCAAGCAGTTTAAATAGCGTTATAAGAAATATGCGCACACATCATGAGAAAGAAATCAAGCAAGTCGGTTACATTTATACAAACACTGATGCTGAAATGACCAATAAAACAAGGGAAATTAAAGAACAATTCGAAAACCATACTCAATTTACAAATTTTTATTTCTTTGAAAATCAATTAACCTACGTGCGTGATTTAATGGTAGGTTATCAAGGAAATATTCCTTCTTGTTATTCAAAGTCACGCCAAGATATAGAAAAGATCTGTAACGAATTTATTAACAGAGTGGCTCACTTGGAAGGTAACACAAATGAATAAACAATTAATTAAAGCGCTCAATAAAGCTAATAATATGCCCATGACCAAAGAAAACTTCTTAGGCTTGGTAATTATGTTGATTCTTTCAAAAGAGGTTTTTAGATCAAATTTTGATGTTAGTAAATTTATTAACAAAACCTTCAAAATATCTTTTTTGAATTATGCTGTACGGTCAAGAACTTTGATGTGCGCTAAAATTTGCAGACATATTAATGAATTAAGTGAGAATGACATAAAGATGGCTTATACGCATTTCTTAAACAACATTAACACATTAGACATTATTTTTAATGATGCAAATAAAACAAGCCAAAAATCCACATCTAAAAGCAAGCATGCTATAAGGAATTTAAATATTTGGATTAATGCAAATAAAAAGGAAGAAGAATAATGCTCACGCAGGATCCCTTCAACATTGGAAGAGATGTAAATTATTTTAGAGCGGAGGTGCAAAAGCACCTCAGAACCACTGATGAAATAAACAAATCAGTATCAATATTTAGGCAAATAAGTCTTTGTAATACAATTTTAAGTCACAATCCTAATCTAAATCACTCTTCTTATATAAAAGGTTTTATATATGATACCTTAAACTCCTTAATTGCCATTATAAAAAAAAGAGAACGGTATCTCCAACTGAACTTCCGCTCAATGGTGGAGCATGTGGCCAGAATAAGCCTCAATAAGAACTACAATGGTGGGGATTTTGACCAAACTGTACGTCGTAGAGACTTTGACTTCTTAAAAGCCCAACAAGTCGATGAAGGCTGGTCTTATTTACATAATGTCTATATCAACGCCTGTTATTATGTTCACTCCTCCCCCCAAGCGAACCTAAATGTTACATCAACATTTATATCACTTATGGAGGGAGATTGTAATTCAACACAGCATAAAATGGTGAAAAAACTTCATGAGGTAGTATCGGCGCTGATGAGAATCATTATAAAGTATTATCATCAGCATATCTCAAACATTTTCTTTAGAAACAAAAAGGATTTAGAGAAAATAATGGGAAAAAGCCTTTATTCATATTATACCAGCTTAGACAATTAATTCTCTCATATTCATTGCGTAGAGCATAAATATCTATCTAACCACCTAAAATGCCAGAAAATCTAGTTGTATACCGGTGCGAAAATATCTCGCGTTTCATCTGCCACTGCTGCTGAATGCCCTGCCCAGCGAAACAGAGTGTTTCCTTCCCGTCTTTTGCATTGAGGTGCTCCAGCACGCTCATTAACTTTTCGCTCCCAGGACCCAGCGCGTTATCGTCGAATAGGTTAGGGCATGCTCTGACTAAAGAAGTCCCCCAGCATTACCCCGGCTTTCTGATATCGGTGTCCGTCTTTCCATATTGCATCCAGACTCCCCGTTGCTACTGCAATGATATCCCGACTGTCCTGTGTCGGGATGAGCAGCTTCACCGACGCGCTGTTACAGTAGTACGACTCGTTCAACGCAAAGGGTATCGTGTAAAACCGATGATGACACTGCCGGCAATCAGCACTGACGTCAGCAAACGTGAGAAAGAACAGATAAGCCGAACGATTTAGGAAATGTTTGAAGAGACTGATATGTGGATGGTTTCAGTTTAAACGCCTTGAACCGTCATATTACCTAAGTACAATCCGCTGTGACTGGCAATCATTCAATACTTGCACTATCAAAAGTGCATCAGCCAACCGCAGCACGTCTTGCATACGACCTGTCTGCGGTTTCAACTCCGCCAGCCCACCAATCATGATTGGACAGTTCTAGGACAGTACTAACAAAAACAGGAAATTAGCAGTCTCAGCAGGACACCGACCAGACGGTGAGGAGACAAAAAAGATACGCAAAGGAGCCGCGGCTCTCGAGTGACACAAAAGCCCGCTTATGCGGGCTTTTTGTTTTTCCCTTAAGTTCCTAGCCGCTTATCTATAACTATGGAAAAATGTTAACCCTGACTGTATGTTAACAAAGGGATGTATATGTCGGTTTTTCATAACTGGCTGCTTGATATCGCAAGCGGGAATTACTTTATCTACATCAAACGCCTTTCTGCAAACGACACAGGCGCAACAGGTGGCCATCAGGTCGGACTTTATATCCCCTCAAATATCGTTGAAAAGCTTTTTCCTTCTATCAATCATACTCGCGAACTGAACCCTTCAGTCTTCCTTACTGCGCATGTATCATCCCATGATTGCCCTGATACCCAAGCACGCGCAATTTATTACAACAACCGTTATTTTGGTAAGACCCGAAACGAAAAAAGAATTACGCGCTGGGGGAGAGGAAGTCCATTACAGAACTCTGAAAATACAGGAGCCCTCACAATTCTTGCTTTCAGGTTAAACGAACAGAACACTGACTGTTCCGAGGTAGATATATGGGTCTGCGTCAATCCCGATGAAGAGGATATCATCGAGTCTGCTATTGGCGAAATCATACCTGGAACCCTAATTTCCGGCCCTGCCGGACAAATTTTGGGCGGATTGTCTCTTCAGCAAACTCCAGTAAATCATAAATATGTTATTCCTGAAGACTGGAAGAAGCGTTTTCCTTCTGGAAACGAAATTATTCAATATGCTGCTGGCCATTATGCTAAAAACTCCAAGGATCCAGATGAGCAACTGATTGACCGTCGGCGTGTCGAGTATGATATTTTTCTACTCGTCGAGGAATTACATGTTCTTGATATTATTAAGAAAGGATTCAATTCTGTAGATGAGTTTATTGCATTAGCCAACTCTGTCAGTAATCGACGTAAATCAAGGGCAGGTAAATCACTTGAACTTCACCTAGAGAAGCTTTTTATCGAGCACGGACTACGACATTTCTCCACTCAGGCAGTTACTGAAGGTAATAAAAAACCAGATTTCCTGTTTCCTTCAGCAGAGGCATATCATGACGTTGAATTTCCTGTAGAAAACTTACGTATGCTGGCAGTAAAGACCACCTGCAAAGATCGCTGGCGTCAGATACTGAATGAAGCAGATAAAATCCATCAGGTACATTTATTTACGCTGCAAGAAGGTGTTTCTTCAGCACAATACCGAGAAATGAAAGATGCGGGTGTCAGACTCGTTGTACCATCAACTTTACATAAAAAATACCCAGAAGCAGTTAGAGAAGAATTAATAACGCTCGGAGCATTCATTACTGAGCTGATAGAACTTTACGCTGAACTATCATAGGCTGACTCCCGGCTTAAAAGGCCGGGAGGTGTTCTCAAGGCTGCCCAGTCTTACCAGCATCAGCAGAAACAGCTTTGAGGATATAGGGTTCCAGAAGTCTGGCAACGGCTTCAAATACTGGCACCACAACGGAGTTACCGAACTGCCGATATGACTGAGTATCTGAAACCGGAATACGGAATGGTTTCCCTCCAGGTTTTTCAAACCCCATAAGGCGTGCGCACTCTCGGGGAGTCAGCCTGCGTGGTCGACGAGCCTGGTTACTCTCATTCATAAAGTCAGCCTCTCCCGTTGCCATATCCCAACCACGATCAATAAGAATTTCTGATCCGTCTTTGTGATATCTGGCAGAAAGTGTGCGTGCAATGCTTTCCTTATTCTCAGGATTGACCAACCCAAAGCCAAAACCATTCCCCTTGGCTGCATGCTTTTTGGCGTAGTTATAAAGGTACTCCCATAGTTTTGGCGTAAGTATATATTTACTGTCGACTACAGGCTCCAGCAATTCACCAAATGATGGGCGGTGTTCCGGATAAAAACGACTGATATCACGCAAGGTAAACCCCTTGTGAATATTCAGATCTCGTCTAAATCCGACCAGAACAATGCGTTCACGATGCTGAGGCAAAAAATGCTTCCCATCGATAATCTTTGGATCGTTTTTTCCCATTTCTGCAGCATCGGCAACTTCGTAGCCCAGCTCGTCAAGGGTCTCCATAATGACTTTGAAAGTTTTACCCTTATCATGGCTCTTCAGATTTTTGACATTTTCCAGCACAAAAATTGCCGGTTTTTTTGCTCGTATAATACGTGCCACGTCAAAAAAAAGTGTTCCTTGTGCTTCACATTCAAAACCATGCGCACGACCAAGTGAGTTTTTCTTACTAACACCAGCAAGGCTAAATGGCTGGCACGGGAACCCCGCAAGAAGCACATCATGATCCGGCACATGCTCATCAATATATGCATAAGCATCCGTTTCCAATACATCGGTTTTATCACTCAGCGTGACTTCCCGAATATCGAGATTGAATTTATGCACCTGTTCATCGTTAAACCAGTTGGCCTTGTATGTACGCACAGCATCTTTATTCCATTCACTGGTAAAAACACACTGGCCTCCAATGGCCTCAAAACCTTTCCGTATCCCTCCAATTCCAGCAAATAAGTCAATGAAGCGGAAAGCATATTCCGGATGGTTTGCAGGTGGTTCTGGTAGCATCTTACGCAGAAGAGACTCTTCTACTGAAGTCAACGATTTTGGTAAACACTTGCCATTAATCCAGCGGTTAATGGTTTCACGGCTCCACTCATTTTTTCCGACTTTTCTCAGTAATTCAGCTACATACTTCTGATCATAGATTTCCAGCACTTTCTCGATAAGCTTTTTATCATTTTCCTGTCGCAGCTTTTCTTCCGCCTCGGCTTCCTTCAGCAGATGCTGTGCCAACACTTCAAATTCAGACATAATTCCTCCAACGGGTCTAATGGGTGAAACTCTATCACTCATTCAACCCAGAAGGAAATATTTTATCTGGATATTTAAACAGTGACTACAACGTAATCTAGCACTGGTGATGCTTTGTTAGGCATAGAGAATCATTCTATATACGACTAATGACAGAAAAACAGCAGACAAGTAGTTTGTTCATAAATTAACGCATACTACGTGCCTACGGTTTTCGAGACCGGTCCAATCATCAAACGAAACATAAAATTAGCTCACATTATGAGGAAAAGTATCTTTTTTATACTATGTAAATTCAAAGGATTAGCCTCATTTCTCCGATGGTTTTCTCAATACTACTGGTTGTGAACCCTTGCAATGTTCATTAATATACGTCTCACAAATAATTCCTAGATATTGCAAAATGGATATTACTGAGTTTCCTTCTGGAGTAATTGAACACCTTGGCTGGTATGTTTATCGATTGATTGATCCGAGGGACGGAAGCACCTTCTATGTAGGGAAAGGCAAAGGTAACCGCGTATTTGCTCATATGCGCGGTGAAGTGGCAGCGACTGATGATGACGAGTTACTGAGCAACAAGCTAAAGCAAATTAGAGAAATAAGGTTAGCAGGACTTGAAGTTATCCATGTCATCCATCGACACGGAATGACTGATGAAAAGACGGCGTACGAAGTTGAAGCAGCACTTATTGATGCCTACCCTGGGTTAACGAATATCATGAATGGTGCTGGCAGCAATGAATTCGGCGCCGCGCATGTCAAAGAGTTGATAGCAACATATCAGCCCGAAACCATAACATTTCATCATAAAGCATTAATGATATCCGTTAACAGAAGTGCAAAGGATTCAGAGCTTTATGATGCGGTTCGATTTAGCTGGCGCATTAATGTCTCTCGCGCCAGCCAAGCAGAAATCATTCTTGCTACTGTAAGGGGGATCGTTCGAGGGGTTTTCATTGCTGATAAATGGCTCAAATCAACACGTGAAAATTTCCCTTCGTTGAAATACTGGGACGAGGATCCTGACTTTGAGGCAACACAAAGTTCGCGCTATGGTTTTGAAGGTCGAGAAGCCCCACCTGAAATAGCAAATCTTTATCTTGGAAAAAAAATACCAGATGAATTAAGAAAAAAAGGAGCTATGTCCCCGGTCCGTTACTCACCTAATTTTTGAGTCTTTAAGTGATAAGCATAAACCGCAGCACGTCATGCATACGTCGTGTCTGCGGTTTTTCTTTTTTGCTTACACGGTGTCTGGTTCTTCTGGCCACTCAATATCAGGTGCAGTTGATGTATCAACACGGTTCAGCAACACCCGATACTTCTTCCAGGCTTCCAGCAACGAGGTTTCTTCCTCCGTTGCAATTTCCAGATCTGCAGCATCCTGAAGCGGCGCAATATGCTCACTGGCTACCTGCATCAGGTTGTTTTTTGTTTCTTCCGCCTCCCGGATCCGGAACAGTTTTTCTGCTTCCGTATCCTTCACCCAGGCTGTGCCGTTCCACTTCTGAAACTCCCCTTCCGGCGATAACCAGGTAACATTTTCCGGTAACGGACCGAGTTCAGAAATAAATAACGCGTCGCCGGAAGCCACGTCATAGACGGTTTTTCCCCGATGATCTTCAACGAGATGCCACGATGCCTCATCACTGTTGAAAACAGCCACGAAGCCTGCCGGAATATCTGGCGGTGCAATATCGGTACTGTTTGCTGGCAGACCTGTATGAGGCGGAATATATGCGTCACCTTCACCAATAAATTCATTAGTTCCGGCCAGCAGATTATAAATTTTTATGGTCTGTGGTTGTTCACTCATTCTGAATGCCATTATGCAAGCCTCACAATATAGTTAAATGCGATGTTTTTGACGGTGTTTTCCGCGTTACCAGCAGCGTTAACGGTGATGGTGTGTCCATGTGAACCAATCGCAACGGAGTGCGTATGAGCACCAATACCGACAGTATGTGCATGTGCGCCTGCGCTTGCAGCAGTGCCGGACAGCGAGTGGGTATGAGCACCATCTGATGATGTCTTCCCTGCATTACGAGTCTGGCCACTACCGCTTGTTGTGCTCATAATCCCCGCGCTTAGATTTGAAATCGCGGTATAACCATTAGGGAAAATGCTCGTGTTCGTGCCACCAAATGCACCGGAACTCTTGTGTTGGTGCGCACCGGCACTATTTGCGGTCCCGCTAATACTATGGGTATGCGCCCCGGTGTTATTCGTGGATTTGGTTCCGTAATCAAACGACGATGTGGTTTTCGTCCCCAAATCCGTACTGGATGCGCTGGCGCTGTGGGTGTGCGATTTAATGCCGTCCTGTTCCTGAGATAATACGGCCCGACCACTGGCGGGCTTGCCCTTAATCGTCCAGCCACGCATATCAGGGATCACGCCTGACGGATAAGCAACTGCAAGTTTCGGGTATGCAGATTTGTCAAAAGTCTGCCCCTGCATCAGGGCATAGCCAGACGGAACGGTATCTGATGGCCACGGGATTGGTGCGCCGACTGGGTAGCTTTCTGGTGGAAGATTTTTCGAGGTATAAACTTCTGCCCAGTCTTCCTCAAAACCATAGCCATCTCTTGAGGAACGGTAGAACAGACCTCCATTTCTGTAATGCGCCTTCATCTGCAGGGTCCGGCAACTTCCGACTCCGGTATAGAAGTTAACCAGAATATAGCTGTCGCCAGAGCGGGTGACATTATAAGCGCCTGATTCGGCATTCCAGGGAACGCCACCATCCGCATCGGCATATGTATCCGTTGCCCTTCTGGCAAAAGCAGCCACATGCGCGGCGGTTAAAGTAATATCTTTGGAACCATCAAACTCAACACCAGAAACCCGTCTTGGCGTTTGCAGCTTTGTTGCTGTTAATGCATTACCGTTCAGACTTGCGGACAGTTTGGTTCCAATAACCAGTTCGCCGGTTGCGTTATCAATAGCAAACGGTCTTAATGTATTCCAGCCACCATAAACATCACCTTGATTGGTAAGCAGCAGGTAAGTTTTAGCGCCATCATTACGCCATAATGCCCCATACTCCCCACCTATCATTCGAATCTGATTACCACCACGCGCTACAATTTCGTCTGTGGCAAAAAGTTTTTTGCACGACAAGTTATCGTTAACGATTAACGAATGAGACTCATAAAAACCACGCCCACTCTTAAAATCAAGGATAACGTCCGCCGCGATACATTCAGTCGCCGGATTTGTTGCCCCAAACTTATAGGTCGTATCATTAACAACGAGATCAGCACCAGGTGCGGATATTGACAGGCCATCTTCGATAAACGCAAAAACAGGGAAAGCAGCGCCATCAACATAGAACACAGAGCGCAAATCATCGCCCTTATTACTCATCATTATTGAGTGGATGGCTCGTTCATTGTTTTGATATTGCCAGAACATTCCATAAGCATAACGCCCCCTGTCAGTCCAGCCACCAGGCATAACAAATCCGTTAAACTCGCAGTTATTCATCGGATCGCCTGCGGTTCGCGTTGCCGTGGTGATAATGACCCTTGATGCCAGTTCGCTTACTGAGCCAGCAGAACGCATAACAACAACAGGGTAATATTTTCCAGATGTTGCACCTGCAGGAGCGTTAACCCGCACATAACGCATACCACGCTTATCAGCAAAGTCTGTTTTACTGACCGCGTTAATGTTGTTCAGGAAGCGTCCCTTATCGGGTATATCAGCGCCGTTCTGGTCTTTCTGCAGACGTTTCTCTGCATTGTCATAGGCTGATTTTACTGCCTTTGGCGTTGCCGCCAGCGTTTCAGACGAACTGTTGGTCGCACTGCTGAGCTGTACTATCCCCTTTTTCGTCGTACTTGCATCCTCAAGCGCCACGGCGGATGCAATATCCTCTGCCCGTTTTGCTGCTGTCTCGGCGCGCGTTGCCGCGGATTCCGCCGTACTTTTGCTCTGAGCTGCCGCCGTCGCACTACCAGCTGCCTCTGTCGCCTTCGTGGATGCCGTCGTGGCGCTGCCTTTCGCTGCTGATGCCTGTCTGCTCGCCTCATCTTTTGAAGCAGACGCCGATGATGCCGATGACGCCGCCGAACTGGCGGACGATGCAGCTGCCATTTTTGAGGATTCTGCACTGGTTTCCGAGGCTTTCGCGTTCGTTTCGGATGTCATCGCTGCGGATGCAGACCTCGCTGCTGCGCTGGCCTGTTCAGCGGCTTCGCCAGCCTTCGTTGTGGCTGTTGAAGCGGATGATGCGGCGCTTTCGGCCGATTTTCCGGCGGCGATGGCACTGGCTGAGGCCTGCCCGGCACTTGTTGACGCTGCACTGGCAGACGACGCAGCCGCTGTTTTTGAGCCTGCTGCTGCGGAGGCACTCTGTTCCGCTGCCGTTTCAGAAGACCTGGCGTTCGTCTCGGACGTTTTTGCCGCCTTCGCGGAATTTCCTGCCGCCGTTGCCGAGGAGGCTGCACTGCTGGCGCTTGTGGAGGCGTTCGTTTCTGATGATTTTGCCGCCTCTTTGGAGGCCGCCGCATCCCGGGCTGAGGTGGCAGCTTCTGACGCTTTCGTGGTCGCGGTGGATGCAGAAGTGGCTGCTGATTGTTGTGACGCTGCCGCATTCGTTTCTGACGTTTTCGCCGCACCGGCACTGGTGGCCGCCGCGCTTTTTGAGGACTCTGCAGCGGCAGCACTTTTTGATGCTTCAGTAGCCTTTGTTGATGCCGTTCCTGCGCTGGAAGATGCTGACTGAGCAGATGATGCAGCCTGTCCGGCTGACGTGCTGGCGGCACGAGCTGAGCCTGCAGCATCGGTTGCATGAGTTGCCGCCTCACTGGCAGATGTGCTGGCATCACTGGCTGACTTCTTCGCGGCTGCCGTGTTCTGTGCCACTGCGGACGCGTTACGCGCCACCTCTTCCACCATCAGTTCAAAACGTCGCAGAGCCTCCGGACGGGCATCATCCTCCGTCATGGCACCGAGAAAATCATTCAGCGTACCGGGTTGAGAATCTTCATACACGGTGATGGTCCCGGCATGTGACGGCGGGAATCCCTCCACCAACAGAATAACGCTGTACTGACCGTACTCAACGTCCATGCTGTAACGCCCGGCTTCATCCGGATTTTCTGAGGCCAGCGTGTTCACCACCACCGTGGTGCTGTTACGTTTTGCTTTCAGCTGGATTGTGCAGTTCTGTACCGGTTTTCCTGTGCCGTCTTTCAGTACACCTGAAATCTTTACTGCCATATTCACCCCACAAAAAAGCCCGCCTGAACCGGCGGGCTGTCATAACACTGTGTTACCTGGCTAATCAGAATTTATAACCGACACCCATGATGAAACCGTCAGTGCGCCAGTCGCCACTGCCGGAGCCTTCATAAGCAATATCAATGGCCACGGACTCGGTCGGGTTAAACTGCACGCCAGCCCCCCACGCCAGAGACGTGTTGCTGTGGCAACCGTCATCACTTCCGGTCAGCACATCGTGCGTTTTCCCCTTGTTGTCAGTTACGCGGAGATAATCTCCGGAGAAAGTCGACACACGGCTGTAAGACACACCCGCCATCGCATACGCGCTGAACCATTCATTCACGCGCACAGACGGCCCCGCCATCACGCTGAACCAGCGGTTACGCACGGAATCTTCATGCCAGCGGGTATCGCTGTAACGGGTCAGCTGGCGATTCTTGTCTCCTGCATAGCTGAATGACGTCACCAGCCCCAGTGTGTCCGTAAACTCATAACGGTATTTCACGTTAATCCCGTTCAGATCATCGCTGCCGGGAACGTTCGTCGAGGCATGAAGATACCCCGCGCTCAGCGTGGACTGATGTTCAGATGCCCATGCAGGCGCACCGGATACGGCCAGACAAATGGCTGCGGAAAAAATGGCGGCATAAAGTTTACGCATAATTACCTCTCGCTTTTCTGCAATAAAAAAGGCACCATTTCTGGTGCCCTTATATGGGTTATAACAATTTCAACGAATACTGATGCCGGAAGCGGCTTTTTTGGTCACAATCACCGTACAGTCGGTGATATTACCTGCCCGCTGATTGCCTTTATGGAAAACCTTAAACTCCAGAGTGACGCTTCCCCTGCCACTCGGCATATCAATAACCGCACTGTAGCTACCGGGAATGGCCCCTTTAGTTTCTCTGGATGCGATTAATACACCGTTTTTGCGAACTTCAAAACCATAACCCGTGTATCTTGTACCTCCCGGGTTATTACCACTTCCCGGATCGCTATACGCTATTCCGTTAAAGATAATGGGCGGAATAATGATTTGACGGTCAAAGTTATGATCATCGCTGATGGTGACTGTAACCGTCCCGTTTGGTGTTTCCGTGTTACCCCACGTACCAGCCTGTTTCGGGAATGATTTGGATACAGCTTTAACGAAGTCACCTCTGACCTGAGTCGCCTCCAGCATGCCCTTAATCGTACAGTTTTCATTTACCGTGACATTGTTGAGCGTCCCGGCGTTCGCATTCACACTGCCACTGATATCCGCATTTTTAGCGGTCAGCTTTCCGTCTGATGTCAGGGAAAATACCGGAGGACTGCCACCGCTGGTAATGGTGGGGGCCGTCAGGCGCTTCAGGAACACGTCGTTCATGAATATCTGATTGCCCTGCGCCACAAACATCGGCGTTTCATTCCCGTTTGCCGGGTCAATAAATGCGATACGGTTAGCGGCAACCAGAAACTGGCTCAGTTTGCCTTCCTCCGTGTCCTCCATGCTGAGGCCAATACCCGCGACATAATGTTTGCCGTCTTTGGTCTGCTCAATTTTGACAGCCCACATGGCATTCCACTTATCGTTGGCGTCCTTCCACTCTTTCGAAAACTCCTCCAGTCTGCTGGCGTTATCCTCCGTCAGCTCGACTTTTTCCAGCAGCTCCTTGCCGAGATGGGATTCGGTTATCTTGCCTTTGAAAAAATCCAGGTAACCTTCCGCATCATCGCTCGCCCGACCGACGGCCTCCACAAATGCCGATTTGCCAACGGTGTTCACACTGCGAACGTAAAAATAATAATCATGGCCCGGTTTGATATTGATACTGGCGGCTATCCAGTACAGCCCCGTGCCAAGATAGCGGGCTGTGGTTTCAACCTGCCTGATATCGGTAATCCGCTTTTCCGAGAACCAGAACTCAAACTGTACCGTCGGATCATAAACGGCAAGATGCGGCGTTGCGGTTATCTGAAAATAGCCCGGCGTCAGCTCAATCCGCGACGGTGCTGCCGGTGCGGCAATCCGGAACGATACCGACGCCGGATCGCCCTGCTGCCCCCAGGCATTTGCCGCCCGGACTGTCAGCCTGTAGTTTCCCAAAGCCAGTTGCGTGAAGCGGTATGTGGTTTCCGTCGTCCGGGCCGTGCTGACCAGCCGCTCACTGCCGTCATCCGCTGCCACGGTCAGGCGAAGCATAAAGCTCACGCCCTTCACCACCTTCGGCGTGTCCCAGCGCGCCAGCACCTGGTATTCCCCGCTGTCTGCGGTGACTTCTGCGGTCAGGTGCTGCACCGCTGGCGGCGTGACACCATTCACCGTGCCGCTCTGGTCGCCGTCAAAGTGCGCCCCGTTATCCACGATGGCCTCTTTTTCCGGCACATGCTGCACGGCAGTGATGGCATACGTGCCGTCGTCGTTCTCACGGATACTCACACAGCGGAACAGGCGCTGGCGCAACGTCGGCAACTTCAGCCCCCACACGCTGTATTCAGCAACGCCGTCAGGAACACGGCTCACTTTCACCTTCACGCCGTCGGTGACGGACTGGACCTCCACGCTGACCGGATTACCCTCACCGTCAACCAGGCTTATCAGCGTGGTGCCGGAGGATGGCAGCGTGATTTCACGGTCGAGCGTCAGCGTCCGGGTCTGGCTGTTCACCGCCAGCACGCGACCACCGATGCTGATACCGGCATAGTCATCATCGCAGATTTCAATAACATCGCCCGGCACATGGCGAAGCCCTTCTGCGCCCACGCTGAAATCCACGGTCTGCGTTTCCAGCAGTTCCGTTTTAATCAGCCACAGCCCGGCGCGGTGTGCCTGCCCCCGACTGGTACAACCAAAGGCATCCATCTTCGTGACATTACGACCGTAACGGGCAATGGCCTGCGTATCTTCAACAAGCTCTGTCGCCGTCTCCCAGCCGTTGTTCGGGTCAATCCAGTTCACCTCAACGGCATTATGGCGGTCCTTCAGGGCGCTGAAGCTGTAGCGGAACGGCGCGCCATCATCCGGCATCACCACATTACTGCGGTTATAGGTCCACACCTTATCCGACTGTCGGTCCTGCACGAACGTCAGCGTCTGCCCGTTCCATACCGGCATACAGCGCATCGCCGAGCAGAAATCACTGAGCACATCCCACGCCTTGCGCTGTGTGGTCAGGTAAGCGTTACAGGTGATGCGCGGCTCCGTGCCACCAAAGCCATCCGGCACCGACTGGTCGCAATTCTGGCCGATGACATACAGCGCCCATTTGTCCACATCCGCCGCACCGAGACGCTTCCCCATGCCGTAGCGCGGATGGGTCAGCATATCCCACAGACACCAGGCCATGTTGTTGCTGTATGCCGGTTTAAACGTCCCGTCCCAGATACCGCTGTATTGCCGCGTCTGCGGGTTATAGTTCGACGGCACCTGCAGAATGCGCCCGCGAAGATGATAATTACGGCTCACCTGCTGGCTGCCGAACTGCTCCGAATCCACCTGCACGCCGACCAGTGCCGTGTTCGGGTAGCACTGTTTCACATCGATGATTTCGGTGTATGACGACCAGAGCGTTTTGTTCTGCAGCTGGTCTGTGGTGCTGTCCGGTGTCATCCTGCGCATCCGGATATTGAACGGTCGCGGCGGCAGGTTATCCACCACCACCGAGGCCAGATACTGCGACGTGGTTTTGCCCTTAATGGTGATGTCTTTTTCTGTCACCCAGCCACCGTTACGTTGTATCTGAACCAGCAGGCGGACTTCCGACGGATTCCGGTCACCCTTTGAGGTGGTTTCCACCAGTGCCTGCACACCGAAGGTAAAGCGCAGACGGTCGATGTTTGCAGACGTGATGGTCCGGGTGATCGGCGTGTCGTATTTCACTTCCGTACCCAGCACCGTCTCGGAACCGGAGGATTCAAATCCCTCCGGCGGTGTCTGCTCCTGCTCACCTGCCCGGAACACCACCGTGACACCGGAGATGTTGGTATTCCCCTCACTGTCCAGCACCGGTGTACTGTTCAGCAGCACGCTTTTTAATCCATCCACCGGACCTTCAATCGGCCCTTCGCTGATGGCATCGATCACACTCAGTAACTGCGTGGATTTCAGGTTATCCTTCGCTTCGCGCGGGGTATGCCCCTTACTGCTGCCTTTACCCATTCGTCATGCTCCATAAACGACAAAACCGCCCGGAGGCGGTTTCACATAAAACATTTTGCATCAGCGACCAATCACCACAACCTGACCACCGTCCCCTTCGTCTGCCGTGCTGATCTCCTGAGAAACCACCCGCGACCCCACACGCATTTCACCGTACAGAACAGGCAAAACATTGCCCTGAGCAACCATGTTATCCAGTGAGGAAAAATAGGTGTTCTGTTTGCCGTTATCCGTTGTCTGTGTACGGGGAGTTCTGGCTTTCGGTGCCAGCATCTGCGCCACACCACCGAGCACCATACTGGCACCGAGAGAAAACAGGATGCCGGTCATACCACCGGCCCCAATGGCTGCCCCCCATGCTGCAAGGGTGGCTCCGGCAGTAAAGAATGATCCGGCAATGGCGGCAGCTCCCAGGACAATCTGGAATACACCACCTGACTTGGCCCCGGCGACTCTGGGAACAATATGAATCACAGCGCCATCAGGCAGAGTCTCATGTAACTGCGCCGTTAATCCGGACGTGCTGACATCCCGCCCGGCAATCCGTACCTGATACCAGCCGTCGCTCAGTTTCTGACGAAACGCCGGGAGCTGTGTGGCCAGCGCCCGGATAGCTTCAGCCCCCGTTTTCACACGAAGATCGATGCGGCGGCCAAATCGTTGCAAATCCCCGTAAAGGCAGATGCGTGCCATGCCCGGTGACGCCAGAGGGAGTGTGTGCGTCGCTGCCATTTGTCGGTATACCTCTCTCGTTTGCTCAGTTGTTCAGGAATATGGTGCAGCAGCTCGCCATCACCACAGTAAATGGCGGCATGATTCGGCACCGATGAACCAAAACAGCACAGCAGCACATCGCCCGGTTGTGCTGATGACAACGGCACCTGATACAGCCCTGTGGCCTCCAGATTATCCAGATAGAGATTCTGACCGTGACGCCACCAGTCATCCTCGCGATGAAAATCCGGCATCTCAATCCCCGCCAGATGATAAGCATCCCGGAACAGCGTGTAACAGTCCGTCACCCCGTGCTCAAAGCGCCGCCCGGTGAGATGCGGCACACAGCGGAACTTATGAATCGTCCCCCGGCAGACCAGCCACCACGGCAAATCACTCTGCACCTGCAGCCGCCGGTCGGCCTCACTCAGCCAGGGCAGACCACCGGGGTGGCTGTGGACCAGCGCCACAATCTCACCCTGCATTTCTGCCTGCAGCCAGTCTTCCGGCGACATACGGAAATACGCCTCCGGCTCACCGGAGATATTCACGCAGGGGAAATATCTTTCCCCCTCCGGCGTGCTTACCACGAAGCCGCACGACTCCGCTGGCGCACATCGCCGGGCGTGCGCCAGAATCGCTGATTCTGCCTGTGTCATGGGATTTACTGCGAAAGTTTGTTAATGGAAAGGAAGCCGCCAAAGTTGCCGACGTTATTGCGGAACTTACAACCGCTCAGGCATTTGCTGCATTTATCCTTCGTGATATCGGACGTTGGCTGGTCATATTCATCCGCGACAGCCGGACCGTGATAACCGCACTCATCGCCGCGATAGGTCCAGGTGCAGGTGTTGGCCAGCATGATACGTCCCGGAAAAACAGCGCCGTCCGTTTCCGTCGGCGTGGACAGTACAAAAGAGGCACTCACCGCGCTCAGTTCGCTGCACTGCTCAATGCGCCAACGGCTGATCACCTCCTGCTCCGGATCGGCGTCACTGTTTCCGTTGACGAAGTTCACCGCATCCAGAAAACGGGCGTAAACCTTACGCCGGACCACCGTTCCGCCGACCAGACTCTGCATATCTTCCGCCATCCCGGTGACCATACCGTACAGGTTAGAAACCGTCAGCGTGGGGCGCGTACTGGTGCCTTTGCCATTCAGTTCAAAACCACTCCCCTGAATGGGATACGGCTGATACTGTCGCCCCTGCCAGGTGACCGGCTCACCTTTTTCGTTCTGCTCATTACAGAAAAAATAACGTTCTCCACCGACCTCTGTCAGGTCGATTTCCCAGAGCACCACGCTGGCCGACTGCTCCGCACGGGTGCATTCATTCAGTGTTTCCTGCCGGATATCCTGCATCAGTTCACCACCTGTTCAAACTCTGCGCTGAACTCAACACGCAGCATACTGACCCGCGACGACCATTTTGCGCAGGTCACCTTTATCTGCCGCCACTCATAAGGCGGCGTCCACAGAAAGGCTTTCCAGCCCCCGTGCTCTTCCAGAAACGACTCCAGTACCGTGGCCTCCTCACGGGGGACAGAAAGCGTCACGCTGTACGTTTTCAGGTTGGCATTCAGCCCGGCAGGCGCTCGCTGGGAACAGCCATCACCAAAGCGCACCTTTCTTACAGAAGGGGCCGAAGCCACATCCATACCGGGTTTCACTTTCCAGCGGAAGGTTTTCATCGTCCACCTCCGGAGAACAGACCACCATCACGCATCTGCCCGGTCACAACATCCATTGCCGCCTTACGGGCTACGTCATAAACAGCCTTCAGCGCCTGTGGCCCTATCTGACCGTTCGTGCCGTCGTTGTTAATCACCACATGGTTATTCTGCTCAAACGTCCCGGACGCCTGCGACCGACTGTCCGCCATGCTGCCCGGTGTACCGACATAACCGCCGGTGGCATAGCCGCGCATCAGCCGGTAGAGATTCCCCACGCCAATCCGGCTGGTTGCCTCCTTCGTGAAGACAAATTCACCACGGTGAACAATCCCCGCTGGCTCATATTTGCCGCCGGTTCCTGTGAATCCTCCGGTTGCAAAATGGAATTTCGCCGCAGCGGCCTGAATGGCTGTACCGCCTGACGCGGATGCGCCGCCACCAACAGCCCCGCCAATGGCGCTGCCGATACTCCCGACAATCCCCACCATTGCCTGCTTAAGCAGAATTTCTGTCATCATGGACAGCACGGAACGGGTGAAGCTGCGCCAGTTCTGTTCACTGCCGGTCAGCATCGCCGCCATATTCTGTGCAATACCATCAAAGGTCTGCGTGGCTGCACTTTTTACCTGCGACATACTGTCCATGGCGCTCTCTTCCCACTCACTCCAGCCGGACTTCAGGCCTGCCATCCAGCTCCCGCGAAGCTGGTCTTCAGCCGCCCAGGTCTTTTTCTGCTCTGACATGACGTTATTCAGCGCCAGCGGATTATCGCCATACTGTTCCTTCAGGCGCTGTTCCGTGGCTTCCCGTTCTGCCTGCCGGTCAGTCAGCCCCCGGCTTTTCGCATCAATGGCGGCCCGTTTTGCCCGTTGCTGCTGTGCGAATTTATCCGCCTGCTGCGCCAGCGCGTTCAGGCGCTCCTGATACGTAACCTTGTCGCCAAGTGCAGCCAGCTGGCGTTTGTACTCCAGCGTCTCATCTTTATGCGCCAGCAGGGATTTCTCCTGTGCGGACAGCTGGCGACGTTGTGCCGCCTCCTCCAGTACCGCGAACTGACTTTCTGCCTTCCACAAATCCCGGCGCTGCTGGCTGATTTTCTCATTCGCTCCGGCATGCTTCTCCAGCGTCCGGAGTTCTGCCTGAAGCGTCAGCAGGGCAGCATGAGCACTGTCTTCCTGACGATCGCCCGCAGACACCTTCACGCCGGACTGTTTCGGCTTTTTCAGCGTCGCTTCATAATCCTTTTTCGCCGCCGCCATCAGCGTGTTGTAATCCGCCTGCAGGATTTTCCCGTCTTTCAGTGCCTTGTTCAGTTCTTCCTGACGGGCGGTATATTTCTCCAGCGGCGTCTGCAGCCGTTCGTAAGCCTTCTGCGCCTCTTCGGTATATTTCAGCCGTGACGCTTCGGTATCGCTCTGCTGCTGCGCATTTTTGTCCTGTTGAGTCTGCTGCTCAGCCTTCTTTCGGGCGGCTTCAAGCGCAAGACGGGCCTTTTCACGATCATCCCAGTAACGCGCCCGCGCTTCATCGTTAACAAAATAATCATCCTTGCGCAGATTCCAGATGTCGTCTGCTTTCTTAAACGCAGCCTCTGCCTTAATCAGCATCTCCTGCGCGGTATCAGGACGACCAATATCCAGCACCGCATCCCACATGGATTTGAATGCCCGTGCTGTCCTCTCTGCCCAGGTCTCCAGCGTGCCCATGTTCTCTTTCAGGCGGCGGGTCTGGTCATCAAACCCTTTCGTTGCGGCCTCGTTCGCCGCCTGCAATGCCCCGGCTTCATCGCCGGAACGCTGCAACTGAGCAACATACGCAATCTGCTCCGCCGTCACGTTATGGAACTGGCGTGCCATCGCCGTCAACCCCGACGTCGGGTCTGTGGTCAGCTTCCCGAAGGCTTCAGCGACCTTGTCCACATCCACGCCGGATGCAGAGGAGAAACGCGCCACACTCTGGCTGATGGACGCAATCTGAGCCTCACCGCTTACCCCCGCCTTAACCAGTGCGCTGAGTGACTCGCTGGTCTGGTTAAACGTCAGCCCTGCCGCCTGCCCGGCTCTGGACAGGACCAGCATACGATCTGCCGTCAGTCCCGCCTGATTGCCGGAAAGGACCAGCGTTTTGTTGAAATCGGACAGGGTTGAGTTGCCCTGATACCAGGCATACGCCAGCGCACCGGTCGCCACCGCCAGCGAGGTGGCCCCCACCATCGGCAGGGTGATCGCACCGGCAAGCCCCCTGAACATGGGGATCATCCCGCCGAAGGAGTCCTTCACCTGCCCCCCCTGTTGCAGCAGGATCAGCCACGGACTTTGCCCGCCTGCAAGCTGCGTGGCCACGTCGGTGAACTGTGCAGGCAGCATACGCATGGCGGCTTTATACTGCCCGACGGAAATCCCCGCTTTCTGTGCAGCCAGCGCCTGTCGGCTCAGCGACTGTTCAACGACTGCCGCTGTTTTTTTCGCATCACTTTCCGTACCGGAAAAATGACGCCTGACTCTGGCCATCTGCTCGTCAAATCTGGCCGCATCCAGACTTAAATCAACGACCAGATCGCCTACCGGTTCAGCCATACCGGACTCCTCCTGCGATCCCTTCTGATACTGTCATCAGCATTACGTCATCCTCCGTCATGTCCGCCACATCCGGGGAAGCGGGGATAACTTCATTCCCGTCCGGGCCAAAGCGGACACCTCCGGCAAGCCCTGCCGCTTTCTGCATCAGCACATCATCTTCAGGCTCTTCGTCAGCCTCGCGCCGGTTCAGCAGACTGAAATCCAGCGGATGCATATCCGGATCGCTGAAAAACAGGCTGAGCACGGTGTACGTCAGCCCGGAAAAGTGCATATCCAGCAGAACATCATGAAAATAATGGGTACTGTAAAAGCGGTGCCAGTCGGCATACTCCGTGGATGACATCCCGGCAAGCATGGCACGCCAGTCGGGTCGCCCCATCTCACGCGCCAGTTTCAGGGCAAAACTCAGCTCACCGTCGAACACTTTCCCGCAGAAACAGGCTCTGCGGGCCCGGCGTCCTCTGTCTGTTCAGGGGCATTATTCACCACAAACTCATACATACCAGACAGCCGGTACACCACGTTTTCAGCATGAGAAATTGCCTCCGTGGGCCAGGTGGTAAGCACTTCCTGCTCAATCTGTTTAACGGCTTCATTCATGGACGGCATCTGCGTCTTCTGCGGATGGTTATGCCACAGGGACATCGCCACCAGAAACGCGCCGGTTCTGATGGCGTCTTCCACAGTAAACTTCCGGTTGCTGTCTGACTCCGCCTGTTCTGCCTGCCGTTTCATCAGGGCGAGATGCTCAATGCGCTGCAGGGCTGACAGTTCAGAAAGCGTGACGGTCACACCGTTATGTTCAAATGATTCGGTTTTCAGGAACATCGCTGACTCTCCGGATTAACTGGCGGTGACGGTAATTTCTGCAACCGCAGCAAACTCACCATTACCGGATACAACCGGAATGTTGACCTTGCCTGCAGCAACGCCGTTCACGGTGATGGTCATACCACTGACCGACACGGTGGCTTTTGTTTTATCCGCAGACACCGCACGAAAGCTCTTGTCGGTTACGCCCTCCGGCTGGAAGGCCACGGTCAGCGTGGTGCTCTGCCCTTTCACCACCGAGGTGCTGGCAGGCGTCACGGTCATGCCGGTTGCCGCTGTTACCGTGCTGCGATCTTCTGCCATCGACGGACGTCCCACATTGGTGACTTTCACCGTGCGGGTGATCACTTCCTTCGCCGTCACCGCCTTACCGATACTGCTGACCCAGCCACGGAACACATCGACCGTGCCGTTCGGGAAGCGGATTTTATAGGCACGGGTATCGCCTTCATTAAACCACGCCAGCAGCGCCTGCTGCCCCTGCTCTCCGGGCATCCACGCCAGCGTGAAGCTGGTATCTCCGGCAGATTTCTGCCCCTGCCCGGTCGCAGTCCAGTCTGCATCTTCATCATCGAGATAGCTGTCGTCATAGGACTCAGCGGTCAGTTCGCCGGGCGTCAGGTCTTTAACTTTTGCCAGACGCGACCAGTCAACGTCTGAAAGCGGATTCGCATAAGGGTCACCGCTCCCCTTATAAACCCACAGGGTGGTCCCGGCACCTTTCACCGGCATTGTAGGATTTGGTACAGGCATAGCGTCCTCACATTTCATAGGTAATGACATAAGTCAGATCGGCTGAACTCCACAGGCCCGCATCATCGTCGCGCCGGTAGTCATAGCCGCTGGCCACCATACTGGTGATCAAATCTGACAGTGCCGGGATATCGCTCATCACCGGATAAATCCGGGACTCCATCCACGCATCCAGCTCTGAATCCGGCACCTGAGCAGGCAGGAAAACTTCGATATGCAGCTCCGCCTGCCAGGTATCGCTGTCCAGCTCTTCGCCCGTGTATTCAGCGCCGGTGAGATAAACGGCAACTGCCGGAAAATCCGCCTCATCAAAAACAGCGGGGCGACCATCAAAAAACGTCGCCCCGGTGTCATGCTTCTCCAGTGCATCCAGTACGGCTGCACGGAGTTCAGTATGTTTCATCGCTTTATTACCATCCTCAGTTGATGCTGCAGCGCATAGCCCAGCTCTTTCGGAAGACGTTCACGCCGTATCCGCTCAATATTTTGTTTAAACGCCGTGGTCAGCGGCACCGCCATCGGGATTTTCACCACATCAATGGGGTAACGGTTTTTCCCGGCCACACGCTGCATGACATGCCACCGGCCATTTTTCAGTTGCTGAATAAACGCGCCGGGAATACGACGGTTACTCACCACAAGCACGCTGCCGCCACCTTTCAGGGATGAACGCTGCCCCTTTTTACGACGCCTGCGGCGCGAAAGGACAACCCGCGCATTACCCAGCTTGATTACGGGCAAATCCCCCCGGTTAACTTTGATTCTGGCCTGCGGATTTTTGACCGTGGCCCTTTTCAGCCTGGCCCTTTCCTTTACCAGTTTCCGGCGTACCTTTGTCTCACGGGCAACCTGTGACGCCGACTGCGATATCGCGGATGAAGCAACGCGGTTAATGGCCATTGCGGCGGCACCAGGCACCGCCGTTTTGCTGATACGGCTGAGGTTTTCAACGGCCTGCTCAAGACCTTTTATGGCCATACATCCCCCTTTCAGCGGCGACGGTTAACGGCAGGCGGTACGCCCCGTCCAAGCCAGAGATGACAACTTCCGCCATCATCCGGCGAAACCCGATCTACCCAGAAATTTTCCTCACCGATGGTCAGCGTGTCTCCACGCCGCAGCTGCCGCACCTCATCAGTCCGGACAAACAGGGACGGGCTGGAGCCTTCAACGCGCACGCCCTGTCCGGCATAGCTGATATTTTCAGGGTCATCAAAAACACCACGTATCACTGCGCCGGACTGCTCACCGGATGTCATGGTGGCTGACGTTCCCATGTACCCGCGTATCGTTTCATCGGCGCAGGCAATGGCAGCATCGAACAGGTTATCGAAATCAGCCACAGCGCCTCCCGTTATTGCATTCTGGCCAGGCCGCGCTCTGTCATTTCGGCTGCCACACCGGCAGAGACACGAAACGCCGTTCCCGGCAGCACAAATGCCACAGGTTCATCCCGCGTGGCGTGAAGTGCATCAGTATGCAGCTTCACCAGTGCCACGACCGTGACCAGTTCAGACGTATCCAGAATCACGGTATCCGGCTGCGCTGATCCCACCTCATTTTCATGTCCGGTCAGCACATTTTCCCGGCTGAGAGGGGTGTCCTGACCGGCAGTTTCATCCGTGTCATCAAGCTCCTCTTCCAGCTCTGCCACACGGAGCGCCAGTTCTTCTTTCGTCCCCGTCAGGCTGACATCACGGTTCAGTTGTTCACCCAGCGAGCGGAGACGGGCAATCAGTTCATCTTTCGTCATGGACTCCTCCACAGAGAAACAATGGCCCCGAAGGGCCATGATTACGCCAGTTGTACGGACACGAACTCATCAGGGTCAGCCAGCAGCATCAGCGGTGCTGACTGAATCATGGTGAACTCACGCGCCGGATCGCCGGTGGTCACCCAGTTTTTCGGGTAACGGGCAGAGGCGTTAATGCCTTCGCGCTGTGCGTCCGCATCCTGAATGCAGCCATAGGTGCGCAGACCGCGTGCCTGAGTGTTCCCCAGCACCATCGTGTTGTCCGGCAGGAAGTTCTTTTTGACGCCGTTTTCCACGTACTGTCCGGAATACACGACGATGGCCACATCGCCATACATCCCCTTATAGGACACCGCTTTGCCCAGGTCTTTCACCGCTGTCTCCAGCTCGGAATTAGAGCCACGACGGGTATCCAGCTTCTCCTTGACGGCTTTGAAGGAACGGAACAGCGCCCAGCCTTTCGGATCGAACACGATGATATTCACCACACCGCTGGCGTTCAGCGCGTAGGCTTCGATATCGTCGGTCGGGTCATACGTGGACTTGTCACGCTTGCTCCACTCCGTGCCGCCGGACTGCGTGATGTTATTCTCCTCACTGCGGCCCATATCCACCTCAACCGGATCGAAGGCTTCACCGGTCATGGTGTATTTGCCCTTAAGCACGGCAGAAACTGCCTGCATCTCTTCGACCTGAGCAATGGCCAGCTCTTCGTCACGCATGTTCTGCAGGATGATGCGACGGCGGCGGTAAGCCGGGTCCGCCAGATTCTGCGGATCTTCATCCGGCAGGCGACGCAGGGTCATCTGCGGATTCACCTCATGCTTCGGCTTGACATAACCCGGCGTAAATTCAGAGGTGGAGCCGCCACGGGAACGGATAACCTCACCGGAAACAATTGGCGAAACGTACAGCGCCATGTTTACCAGTCCCGGAATTTGTGAGAGATAGACTTTCTCCGTGGTGAAGGGATAGCTCTCACGGAAAAAGAGACGCAGAAACAGCGGATCAAACTTAAATTTCTGCTCATTTGCCGCCAGCAGCTGGGCGGTTGTGTACATCGACATAAAAAAATCCCGTAAAAAAAGCCGCACAGGCGGCCTTTAGTGATGAAGGGTCAGGTTAAACGATGCTGATTGCCGTTCCGGCAAACGCGGTCCGTTTTTTCGTCTCGTCGCTGGCAGCCTCCGGCCAGAGCACATCCTCATAACGGAACGTGCCGGACTTGTAGAACGTCAGCGTGGTGCTGGTCTGGTCAGCATCAACCGCCAGAATGCCAACGGCAGTACCGTCGGTGGTGCCATCCCACGCAACCAGCTTACGGGTGGAGGTGTCCAGCATCAGCGGGGTCATTGCAGGCGCTTTCGCACTCAATCCGCCGGGCGCGGTTGCCGTATGTGCCGGGTCACTGTTGCCCAGCGGCTGGTAATGGGTAAAGGTTTCTTTGCTCGTCATAAACATCCCTTACACTGGTGTGTTCAGCAAATCGTTAACGGCATCAGATGCCGGGTTACCTGCAGCCAGCGGTGCCGGTGCCCCCTGCATCAGACGATCCAGCGCAGTGTCACTGCGCGCCTGTGCACTCTGTGGTGCAGCTGCCAGAATGCGGCGGGCCGTTTCCACGGTCATACCGGGGGTTTCTGCCAGCACGCGGGCCTGTTCTTCGCGTCCGTGAGCCTCCTCACAGTTGAGGATCCCCATAATGCGGCTGTTTTCTGCCGCAACCGCAGCGGTGATCTGCGCGTTCACGTCCGGCTGCGCCGCGCTGGCGTTTTCGCCCTCCGTCGCTGGCACCACGTCAGTAACGTCAGCCTGCGAAGCAGTGGCTGAAACAGTTGTTGATTGAGTCTCTTTGGTCATTCGCCCTCCTGAGAGACGGGATTTACGTGCATCCAGTGCATCACGCATAACGGTGATCGCATCGGTGCTGTTGACAAGTTCATCAGCCAGTCCGGCATCAATGGCCTCCTGACCGCTGTACACTGCAGCCTCGGTATCCAGCACAGCCTGCACGGACAGGCCGGTATATGCCGACACCTTCTGTGCAAACATCCGGCGGGTTGCATCCATCCGGGACTGCAATGTTTCCCGGACATCATCCGGTAGATGGCTGTAGGGGTTGCCATCCACCTTATGGCTGCCGCTGTAAATCAGCGTGATTTCCACGCCCTGTTTCTCCAGTGCAGCGCCGTAATTACTGTGAGCCATCATGACGCCGATGGAGCCTGTCCGGGCGGTCTGCGTGACCAGACGCCGGGAGGCGGCACTGGCAAGCAGCTGACCTGCGCTGCAGTTCATGTCATTGGCCAGCGCCCATACCGGCTTTATGTCACGCACACGGGCGATGATGTCAGCGCAGTCAAATGCCCCCGCCACCATCCCGCCCGGTGTGTCCATATCGAGCAGAATGCCGTCCACCATCGGATCGCTGGCAGCCTGTTGCAGACGAGCGATAATGCCGTTGTAACCGGTCATTCCCGAATACGGCTGCAGCGCCCGCGTCCGGCTGACCAGCGTACCGGACACCGGCAGCACGGCGATGCCGTTCATGACCTGATAACTGCGGGCCTGTCGTGGTCCGTCATCATCACCGGATAATGCCAGCGTCGCGGGTGCCTCTCCGGCAGTCAGGCTGTCGCCGGATACTGCATCCGTCAGGCGACTGATCCCAAGCTGGCCTGCAAGCGCACAAAAGAAAACCCGCGCATAGGCGGGTTCAAGCATCAGCGGCTCATTAAAAGCCATGCTGGCAATATGCGGGAGATTACGCAGCTCTGCTGTCACTCTTCTCCTCCTCTGTTGATTGTCGCAGTCCGGATTCAAATGCCGCAGCCGCCCAGGCGGGCGGTTTAAGACCGGCTGCACGGCGCTCCATCGTTTCACGGACCTGCTGGGCAAAAATTTCCTGATAGTCGTCACCGCGTTTCGCGCACTCTTTCTCGTAGGTGCTCAGTCCGGCTTCTATCAGCATCACCGCTTCCTGAACTTCTTTCAGACCATCGATGGCCATACGACCGGAGCCTATCCAGTCGCAGTTCCCCCAGGCACTGCGGGCTTCCTGAAAGCTGAAGCGCGCTTTTGAAGGTAACGTCACCACGCGGCGAACGATGGCCTCTTCCAGCCAGCACAGAAACATCTGGCTCGCCTGACGGGATGCGACGAATTTTCGCCGCCCCATAAAGTACGCCCACGACTCGTTCACACTGGCCCGTGCCGTGGAGTAGCTCATCTGGGCGTAATTCCGGGAAAGTTGCTCATACGAGACACCCAGCCCGGCAGCGATATACCGCAACAGTGACTGCTCAAACACGGAGTAGCCGTTATCCGTGTCCTGAGCCGTCTGCAGGTTCAGTGAGTCCCCCGGCATCAGGTGCGGTACTTTTGCGCCTCCCAGCCGGACCGGCGCTGCGGCGTAATACGCGGCAATTTCACCAATCCAGCCGGTCAGCCTTTCCCGCTGCTCCTGACTGTTCGCGCCCAGAATAAAATCCATCGCTGACTGCGTATCCAGCTCACTCTCAATGGTGGCGGCATACATCGCCTTCACAATGGCGCTCTGCAGCTGCGTGTTCTGCAGCGTGTCGAGCATCTTCATCTGCTCCATCACGCTGTAAAACACATTTGCACCGCGGGTCTGTCCGTCCTCCACGGGTTCAAAAACGTGAATGAACGAGGCGCGCCCGCCGGGTAACTCACGGGGTATCCATGTCCATTTCTGCGGCATCCAGCCAGGATAGCCGTCCTCGCTGACGTAATATCCCAGCGCCGCGCCGCTGTCATTAATCTGCACACCGGCACGGCAGTTCCGGCTGTCGCCGGTATTGTTCGGGTTGCTGATACGCTTCGGACTGACCATCCGGAACTGTGTCCGGAACAGTCGCGACGGGCTGGTATCCCAGGTGGCCTGAACGAACAGTTCACCGTTAAAGGCATGCATGGCCACACCTTCCCGAATCATCATGGTGAACGTGCGTTTTCGCTCAACGTCAATGCAGCAACAGTCGTCCTCGGCAAACTCTTTCCATGCCGCTTCAACCTCGCGGGAAAAGGCACGGGCTTCTTCCTCCCCGATGCCCAGATAGCGCCAGCTTGGGCGATGACTGAGCCGGAAAAAAGACCCGACGATATGATCCTGATGCAGCTGGATGGCGTTGGCAGCATAGCCGTTATTGCGTACCAGATCGTCCGCGCGGGCATTGCCACGGGTAAAGTTGGGCAGCAGTGCTGCATCCACACTTTCACCCGGTGGGTTCCACGCCCGCAACTGCCCACCAAATCCGCTGCCACCGCCGTGATAACCGGCATATTCACGCAGCGATGTCATGCCGTCCGGTCCCAGAAGGGTGGGAATGGTGGGCGTTTTCATACATAAAATCCTGCAGGTCCCCTGCGTCGCTGTGTCATGCCGGTCTGCACCTCCAGCTCCGCAATGTATTTTTTCAGGTCAGACACGGAAGTGGCCGTAAACTCCACTCGCCGTCCGTCTTTCTGTACCGTTGCCACCCGTTTACCTGTCATCAGGTCATGCAGTGCCGCACGGGCAGCGGCAAGTTCTTCCTGTCGCGTCATTCATCCTCTCCGGATAAGGCACGGGCGTAATCTGCCAGTGTTTTCTTGTTGGTTGCTGCACCATCCTCTTCCTGCAGGCTCGCCAGCAGTGCACTGAGATCCAGCTGCCAGCGGGAAATACTGATGCGCAGCGCCGCCAGCGCATAAACGAAGCAGTCGAGCGCCTCATTGCGTCGCTTTTTGCTGTCCCACAGTATTTTTTTCCTGCCATCCACCCATTTTTCGACCTGCTCTTCAGCAGTCAGCTGCTGCGCTTCGGTCAGATCAAAAATATCCGGGTTATTCGGGAAGTGAACGGCACCGGGAAGCGGTTCATCCCCTTCCGGCGTCAGTGTGAAGCGGTTATAAATCTGCTCTTTCGCGGTATCCGTACCGATTTCGGTAAGGTAAACCCCGTTTTTGTTTCGCTTACGAGGCATGCTGGCCACCGGCTTACCGTAGACGGATGCCCCTTTAATGGGGATCACCCGGAACAGCCCATGCTTTTTCGAGCGTTCATACACAATGGTCGGGTCAATCCCGCCAATATCCCAGCAGATACGGGATACCGACATTTCTGCACCATTCCGGCGGGTATAGGTTTTATTGATGGCCTCATCCACACGCAGCAGCGTCTGTTCATCGTCGTGGCGACCCATAATAATCTGCCGGTCAATCAGCCAGCTTTCCTCACCCGGCCCCCATCCCCATACGCGCATTTCGTAGCGGTCCAGCTGGGAGTCGATACCGGCAGTCAGGTAAGCCACACGGTCAGGAACGGGCGCTGAATAATGCTCTTTCCGCTCTGCCATCACTTCAGCATCCGGACGTTCGCCAATTTTCGCCTCCCACGTCTCACCGAGCGTGGTGTTCACGAAGGTTTTACGTTTTCCCGTATCCCCTTTCGTCTTCATCCAGTCTTTGACAATCTGCACCCAGGTGGTGAACGGGCTGTACGCCGTCCAGATGTGAAAGGTCACGCTGTCAGGCGGTTCAATCTCTTCACCGGATGACGAAAACCAGAGAATGCCATCACGGGTCCAGATCCCGGTCTTTTCGCAGATATAACGGGCATCAGTGAAGTCCAGCTCCTGCTGGCGGATGACGCAGGCATTATGTTCGCAGAGATAAAACACGCTGGAGGGATCATCCGGCGTCCATTTGAGGCCAAACGGCGTCTCTTTATCGCCAAATTTAAGGTACTGCTCCTCCCCGCAGTGCGGGCAGGCAACATGAAAACGCATAAAATGCGGGGATTCACTGGCTGCACGCTCAATCTGACAGGTGCCTCTCACTTTGGGCGTGGAGCCACGGATGGACTTTGGCCAGACCGAGCCTTCAATACGCTTGTCACCCAGGAACGTCGGAGAGCCTTCCTGTTCAATATCATCATCAAAAGCAGCAAGTTCATCATAACCCGCCACATCCACCGACTTTTCACGGTAGTTTTTTGCCGCTTTACCGCCCAGGCACCAGAAGCCACGCCCATTAGTGAAACGCTTCATGGTGAGCGTGTTATCCCGGTGCTTTTTGCCATACCACGGGGCCAGCGCCAGCAGCGACGGAATATCACGAATAGTCGGCTCAACGTGGGTTTTCATAAAGTTCTCGGCATCACCATCCGTCGGCAACCAGATAAGGGTGTTGCGCTGCTTATGCTCTATGAAGTAGGCATAAACACCCAGCAGCATTTTGGAATAACCGACACGGGCAGACTTCACCACATTCACCTCACGGATGTACTCGCTGCCCATCGCATTCATGATGGCCCGCTGAAAGAGCAGTGTTTCCCAGCGCCCTTCCTGGTATGCGGATTCTTTCGGGAGATAGTAATTAGCATCCGCCCATTCAACGGCGGTCTGTGGCTCCGGCCTGAACAGTGAGCGAAGCCCGGCGCGGACAAAATGCCGCAGCCTGTTAACCTGACTGTTCGATATATTCACTCAGCAACCCCGGTATCAGTTCATCCAGCGCGGCTGCTTTGTTCATGGCTTTGATGATATCCCGTTTCAGGAAATCAACATGTCGGTTTTCCAGTTCCGGAAAACGCCGCTGCACCGACAGGGGGATCCCGTCGAGAATACTGGCAATTTCACCTGCGATCCGCGACAGCACGAAAGTACAGAATGCGGTTTCCACCACTTCAGCGGAGTCTCTGGCATTTTTCAGCTCCTGTGCGTCGGCCTGCGCACGCGTAAGTCGATGGCGTTCGTACTCAATAGTCCCTGGCTGGAGATCTGTCTCGCTGGCCTGCCGCAGTTCTTCAACTTCCCGGCGCAGCTTTTCGTTCTCAATTTCAGCATCCCTTTCGGCATACCATTTTATGACGGCGGCAGAGTCATAAAGCACCTCATTACCCTTGCCACCGCCTCGCAGAACGGGCATTCCCTGTTCCTGCCAGTTCTGAATGGTACGGATACTCGCACCGAAAATGTCAGCCAGCTGCTTTTTGTTGACTTCCATTGTTCATTCCACGGACAAAAACAGAGAAAGGAAACGACAGAGGCCAAAAAGCTCGCTTTCAGCACCTGTCGTTTCCTTTCTTTTCAGAGGGTATTTTAAATAAAAACATTAAGTTATGACGAAGAAGAACGGAAACGCCTTAAACCGGAAAATTTTCATAAATAGCGAAAACCCGCGAGGTCGCCGCCCCGTAACCTGTCGGATCGCCGGAAAGGACCCGCAAAATGATAATAATTATCATCTGCATGTCACAACGTGCATCTACGCCATCAAACCACGTCAAATAATCAATTATGACGCAGGTATCATATTAATTGATCTGCATCAACTTAACGTAAAAACAACTTCAGACAATACAAATCAGCGACACTGAATACGGGACAACCTCATGTCAACGAAGAACAGAACCCGCAGAACAACAACCCGCAACATCCGCTTTCCTAACCAAATGATTGAACAAATTAACATCGCTCTTGATCAAAAAGGGTCCGGGAATTTCTCAGCCTGGGTCATTGAAGCCTGCCGCCGGAGACTGTGCTCAGAAAAAAGAGTTTCTCCTGAAGCAAACAAAGAAAAGAGTGACATTACTGAATTGCTCAGAAAACAGATCAGACCAGATTGAAGCAATTTAGATAATCGTGCAGACTACGCCCCTCATATCACATGGAAGGTACTACAATGGCTCAGGTTGCCATTTTTAAACAAATATTCGATAAAGTGCGAAAAGATTTAAACTGTGAATTGTTTTATTCTGAACTAAAACGTCACAACGTCTCACATTATATTTACTATCTAGCCACAGATAATATTCACATCGTGTTAGAAAACGATAACACTGTGTTAATAAAAGGACTTAAAAAGGTTGTAAATGTTAAATTCTCAAGAAACACGCATCTTATAGAAACGTCCTATGATAGGTTGAAATCAAGAGAAATCACATTTCAGGAATACAGAAGAAACCTTGCTAAAGCAGGAGTTTTTCGGTGGGTTACAAATATCCACGAACAAAAAAGATATTACTATACCTTTGATAATTCATTACTCTTTACTGAAAACATACAGAGCACATCACAAATGTTTCCACACTAAACCATAACGTCCGGTTTCTTCCGTGCCAGAACCGGACTCGCTGGCATGATGAAATATGTGTACCCGGTAACCCCGGTGTGCATCGTTATTGATTATTCCCGCACACTCGCGCAGAAGGAGTTCCCCGTCGGGCTACGGTCTCTGTTAATACGGGAATACGGCGACGATACAGCGCATGATGTGTCAGGCTTGAATACCTTTATCCTTTAAAAGGGATATCAGTTAAGTTATCCCGTGTAGGGTATAAGCCATTATCAAAGCCACTCTGTAGGAAGTGGCTTTTGTAATGGCAATAAAAAGCCCCGCGAATGCGAGGCTAAATCCTGGTATTTGTAATGACTGGCTCTTATCTCAACGCAGCCCCTTACCGCGCGCAAAATGCTCAATATCAAGCATCAGCAATGAGATGTTTAATCTGGATTCACTCCAGAAGTGATCACCACCCTGTCTACAGAGCCAAATGTGAAGGATGGTGAGTAAAATTATCGCTATCATCGAAGGCATTGCGTCATGATATATTCCTGAAGCGTTCTCAGTGCTGTCTGGTCTCTGATGATTCCGTCCCGGATACCGAGAACGTTTCGTCCAGCAACTGGAGAGAGTTCGACGGTGGCATCATTGCCCATGCCGGAGGCGCTGGAGGTTTCGGCTGAGGATGGCACAGAGCATTTTCCTTTGACGAGCACCCGACCACCATTATCAAGCTTGCGCCGAAGAGCATCATTTTCAGCTTTCGCATCAGCCAACTCCTTCGTGTATTTAGCATCGAGTACATCAGCAGCACGCTGGCGTTGCTGCATGTCAGTAATGGTGGCGGTCGCCTGCTTCAGCTCACTGACTTTTTTATCACGCTGTTCTTTGTAGGCGATGGCGTTATCACGGTAATAATTGACCGCCCACGACAGGCAGACGATGATGCAGATAACCAGAGCATAAATAATCGCGGCGACTCTGCTCACTGATCTATCCCCCAACAGGCTAATGCGCTTTCCTGGTCACGACGAATAACCTGTCCATAGCAGTTATTTGAACGTATGCGGCAATCGCGCCCACCATCTTTTATCCACCAGCGAATCGCCTCGCATGCACCCTTACGATCACCGGCATTCAGCCGCTTATAAAACGTCGACGGGAAACACTTACCGGGGCCAATGTTATAGGGACAAAATGACGCTATACCCGCTTTCTGTGGTTCGGTCAGTGGTACTTTAATATTGCGCTCCACCCATGCCAGCGCCTTATCACGTTCAATAGCGTTAACCTGGTCGCATTTTTCCTTCGACAGCTTCATTCCCGGTATGACGGGCTTACCATCCACCATTGTGGCACCACGACAGATGGTCCATATACCGGAACCATCGCGGTATGCCGTAGTGTGGTTACCCTCTTTTTCATCCAGAAACTGGTCAAGTATTTGAGGAGCAGACGCGCCTGCAGCAATCAGCGCCAGAACAGCAGCTGACAGGCCGTATTTGATTTTTGCGCTCATGGATATTTATCAGGATGCTACCAATGAAAGATACTGGAAAGCCAACTGCAAAAAGCTAACAACCCGTAATCGAGTTATCAGAACTGTTAATTTTTATGGTATACCGCGCCTCTGAACAGGGGCGCGTTTCTGGCAACAGCTCGTCCCCTTCACATAACCCGGCAGCAACATCCAGGAAGACCTGTCTGATGCTCCTTCTGGCTGCTGCCTCATAAAACTCCAGCGCGGCACCTTCAACACGGTCCAGCGAGATGTCCAGGTCAAAAATTTCACCGTCAAAGCGTTTTTTGTCCCGCAACGCTAAAGTTACCGTAACTTTATTCTCAAAATTGCGGATCCCTTTCACAATCAGTTCATAGTTTTGAGTCATTGAATTACTCTCCCCGTGCAGCCTTACGCTTGTCTTCTTTAATCTTGAAATAAAGATTTGTCAGATACGTCAGCAGGCCAAACACCAGACTACCCAGCACACCTATTGCCGCCCACTGTGAGGGCGTGACTTTATCGAGCAACTGTAAAAACCAGTACCCAGCACTACCTGCTGAGGTGCCATAGGCGACACCCGTTGTTAACTTATCCATGGATTTCATAACCCCACCTCGCAGATGCGGGTGCTGTGTAATGGAAATAAAAAGGCCACCTGACGTGGCCACCAGATTATTTCCCCACCAGCTCGTTTATCTCTTTCACTGTCTGGTTAAACCGCTCTGACTCAAGCTCAACACCTAAGGCCCGACGCCCCAGCGCCATTGCTGCTTTTATTGTGGAACCGGATCCCATAAAAAAATCAGCAACCAGATCACCAGGTCGACTACTGGCGTTGATTATTTGCCTGAGCATATCCGCCGGTTTCTCACACGGATGTTTACCCGGGTAGAACTGAACGGGTTTATGCATCCAGACATCGGTATAAGGCACGGAGACTGATACGGAGAAATAGCGCCGGAGAGATTTAAACTCATCCAGCAATTCAGAATATTTGCGATTCAGTGAATCATAAGATGCCACCAGCTGGTGGTGTGGTTGTTCCAGTTGTTGTTTCTGAAACTTCTCTGCCGCTATACGGGAAAAAAGTGCCTGCAACTTCCGGTAGTCAGCCTCATTCGGCAACTGCCACTGACTGGCACCAAACCAGTGGGAAACCATATTTTTCTTACCTGTGGCTTCGGCAATTTGTTTTGCCGTTATACCCAGTTCGGCACGAGCATCCCTGAAATACGATATCAGCGGTGCCATTATGTGCTGTTTGAGTTCCCTTTCTTTTGCCGCATAGCCGTCACTTTTGCCGCGATATGGCCCCTGGTAATGTTCAGCAAACAGAACGCGCTCTGTGGCAGGAAAATATGCGCGCAGACTTTCTTTATTACACCCATTCCAACGTCCGGACGGCTTCGCCCAGATGATATGGTTAAGCACATTGAAACGTTCACGCATCATGATCTCGATATCAGATGCCAGGCGATGTCCACAGAACAGGTAAAGGCTTCCGGCAGGTTTCAACACCCGCCAGAACTGGGCCAGACAGTGGTCCAGCCACTTAAGGTAATCTTCGTCCCCTTTCCACTGATTGTCCCAGCCGTTGGGCTTCACTTTGAAGTACGGTGGATCGGTAACAATCAGATCAATGGAGTCATCAGGCAGGGACTGAATAAAATGCAGGCAATCAGCGTTGATTAAATCAACACTGTTTATTTTTACAGTATTTTTCATGGATCAGTAAGCGTAACTCTGGTAGGCTCACTCTGCTTTTGCGCTAAAGCAGTGGGCCATGGTTCGCTTGTGACCAGTAAGCATGAGCGAATGGCTGGCAAGTGCTACCAACACCCACCAGCCGCCCATTTTCACAAATTAAAAGCCCTTCATTGCTGAAGGCGTCTGTAACAGCCGAACTGGTAATCTGCCAGCCCCGCCATAACCAGCTGGGTCAGTATTAACTGACAGCGTTCGCGTGAAAGGTATGTGTTTTGTGCAATCTCCCCGACTGTTGCCGGTTCGATGCTTAATTCATTAAAAACAACTTTCGCCGTTTCTGTCATATCTTGCTGTTTTAGCATGTCTTTTTCCCTTCTGGTTAACATGACATACCAATAACTCTTGTCTAAAAAGCCAGCAAGATAAAAAGTCAGTATTCACGACCACCAGCGTGTTTACCGTACTGCTCTTGGTTTACAGGTACAAAAAACCCGCTCGACGGCGGGTTTAAGCTGTGTGGCGAAGTAACCACTCTTAACAGATTACAAGAATTTTTGCGGACCGCGTTAATGATTTTTAATCCCAAAGTCGTATTATTCGTTTTTTACTGTAGGAGTTAATAGGTTTATATTATGTTAGATACACTATCTTTCACTGAACGTGACGAGTTCCAACGAAGAAACATCGCTGAAAATATCATCAAGTTGCTAAAACCAGAGGCAGACATTTCACCACTGGTAATAGACGGCGCATGGGGAACAGGGAAAACAGAATTTAGTATCAAACTGAAAAATCTCATTATTGAGCAAGAAACTGAATCTAAAGTTGTTTATATTGATGCCTTTAAAGGGGATCATGCAGAATCTCCATTACTTCTCATAACCTCTGCAATTGCCAGCATTTTGCCTGAGGAAGAAAAACAACACTTCATTAAGAGATCTCTTCCTGCAATTCGCTTTGGTTTAAAAACGGTACTAAAAGCTGGTGCAGGTTGGTTTTTACGACAGGAGGCTAGTGAAGTTGCCGAAGAATTCCAAGATGCGATGAAGAAAGCAAGCAATGCAGCAATAGATGGGACTATTGAAAATTTGCTTGAAGACCATATGGACTCAGAGAAAAACATAAATTCACTTAAATCCTGCATCGAAAGTATATCAAAAAATCAAAAATCGTAATTATAATTGATGAATTAGACCGATGTAAGCCGAGTTTTTCAACAAATGTCATTGAAACAATAAAACACATTTTTGACATCAATAATGTCTTTTTTATTTTAGTTACAAACACAGAACAATTAAAAGCATCTATAAATCATATTTATGGTTATAGCATTAACTCACAAAAATATCTTGACAAGTTTATAAAATATACCATCACGCTTCCAGATACATGTTTGATAAATGGTCACAACGTATGTAAAGCCTCTGTTATATATTGGGATTATCTTGTAGAAAAAACAAGGTTATTGAATAAAATCAATAGATTATCAGGTGACTTTATCCGTGATTTAATTCAACGAACCAACTTATCATTACGTGAAACACAAACATTTTCACGCAATCTTAACATTTTTCAACTGTTAAATGACGATGAGAACAAAAGCAGTAATCCTTTAATAAATATGATCTTTGTCGTAGCTGCCTTCATACATTGCTTTGGTAACAAGGAAAAACTAAAACAAGAAATTACCGCTGAATCTATATCTTATTTAGCAGACCTGCTTAACATAAAAGAAATACCTTATTCTTATGAGAGAAGATCGCAAATCCCTGAAATATCCATTGTATTCTTCGGAATAATTAAAGACAGTATTACTCTTAATGAGCGATTTGCCCCTAAAAGTGATGAAGAACTTAAAAAATTCACAAATGTTTATACTGATTATGAACACATAAATTTTTGGAGTACTACACCCAGAGAGTTATTGATAAAATATATTAATCAAATGTCATTCATCCAGTAAATAATACGCCCCATGCAGGGGCGTATTATTAAACGTCCAAATCTAATGTTAGATCTAGCATGGAAAGGCAGCCATCAATAAATCCTTCGGCTAGCTGTATTTCTATACGTATCAATTTCTCATCTTTTTTACGAGCCTTGGCGAGCTTTCTTTTAGAGATACCGTATAGGTAATGGGCAACAAGAAGCGAATGTTCGTCCGGCCTTTTTTGCTTTAGACGAGCAAGACAACCTTCAATAATTAAGGCATCACTATCCGAACAAGCCAAGCGTTTCTTGCTTGTATAGGGAAGAAGTCCCTTAAACCCAGCGGCTATAGGTGAATAATCAACGCCTGAACTATCACTCGCCGCCCATGCCCCCCAACGCTCCAGAACCATCTGAATATCACGCATCAACTTTCTCCACCAAATCAGGCTAGCACACCAATTGCCAACGCACGGTCGATAAAACGAAATATCAGCTCCAGCTGGGAGCCATACTTCTCTTCAAATGCCACGGTATCCGCATGCAGCTCGTCGTGATGCTTTCTGCACAAAGGCAACACAAAGAGGTCATGCGCTTTTGTACTCATTCCCCCCTGACCGTGGCCTATCAGGTGGTGGGGATCATCAGCAGGCTTTCCACAACATGCACACGGCTGTGTCTTAACCCAGCGCGTGTACTTTTCATTAACCCAGCGGCGACGTTTGGGGCGTAACATAAAAGACTCCGGCGACTCCGGCTCCACTTTCAGCGCCAGCACCTTTTTCGCCTTATCCTGGATGATGCTGGTGGCAGGAACCGAAGGCACAAGGTCACTTTCCCGGGTAACAGACGGCACAACAGGCTTCGGTAATCTCAGTGCCTTACGGGCTGCACTTTCTGGTAAGGCATCCGCCAGGTCATTACGAATCAGCCACCAGCACAGTTCCGGCATTGTCACAACGTGACTATCATCAAAACCGAGATCCCGACGCACAACAGACAACACCCAGCGGGTACAGTTATCCGTTGCCATTGATTCCAGCCGTTCCGTGAACTGATCGCGCAACTGGTTATCGCAGTGCCAGCACAGACGGATTGCACCCGGAGCGTGTCGCATTGTGGTCATGTTCTCGCTGTGCCAGTCGGAATGAGGCCACTGGCAGCCTTTTTCACGAAGTAACCAGCTTTCAAGACATTCCACGCCACCAGCACGACGGATCACTGCCTCATTGCGGAACACGGCCCGAACGGCAGGATCATCCGCCAGCGGTTGTGATGCCGCCGGAACGGCACCACTGGCGAAAGATGAATAACGTTCCGGCTCAGGCTCCAGCAGGACACGCCCCTGCATAAACAGGGGCATCAGCTCTGAACCTGGTCTGAACAATACGATCCCCATACGCGGGGCAATTTCAGGGGTCAGTAGTGCTCTCACGGTCACCTCAATGAACGGTATCGAGCAGCTTTAACAGCTCAGGGAATCGGGATTCGAAGAAGTGCGGCTGCGTCTCGCGCGGATTTGCAGGACTGGTGATGTTCTTGCCGAACATGCAGCCTTTCGCCGTCAGCGACCAGAATTTTTTGATGTTGTTAATCGCGGTACGGCTGTATCGTTCGCGCTGCTCGACGATCCCCAGCTTCACCATCTGGTGATATGCCTGATTAGCCGTCAGGCGGATACCATACTGTTTCAGCAGTGCACTCAGCGACAGCGTGGGGCGACTTGAGCCATCAGGCGCGTCAGCAGGAGCATCAATGGCATAGCGCGGTGCCAGATTCGGTAAGCCAACAGCCTCCTGGAGTTTCTGACAGGCCCCAAGCACAGATGAGTTAGACAGGTTTAACTCCCGGCGCATAAAGTCCAGCAGAATCACGCCAGCCTGCATCTTGTCAGCAGCCTGCCCGGATAATTTTTCCGGTGCGCTGGTTACCATATCGAAAGTACGGATCACCTTCAGATGGAATGACGGGCTGATCCACATTGCATAGGCATACACCAGTTCTTTGCAGACATACGTCCCCTGGTTATTTCCGCCACGAATAACGTTAACTGGCTCTATATTGACCGAGTTGCAAATCTGCAACTCGCTTATTAAACGTTCAGTTTGCTCATTGCGGAGCCAGAATGCAGGCTTATGCTTATCCAGAGAACCGGCAGCCCTGTGAAGATCGTTCAGGCTGTAACGCCCATAAGCATCACGACGAACTTCAATACCATCAATGACCATCAGATTATTCATACTTCGTTTCTCCTCTTAATCAGGCGGCTGCACCCGCCGTTTTCTCGTACTTACTGATAGTGATCTCGACCTTCCCTTCCGGGATAACCGGCCCCCACTCCACCAGCATTCTTTTCACCTGGCTGTCGTCTTCCCACACCCCCGCGTGGGTCAGGGCGTCAAACAGCGCCTTGTTATAGTTGTCCAGATCGCGGATCCGGTTATCCGGAGGAAACAACACGATCTCCACTGAAGCAGGTGCCGACGTTGGTTTCGGCAGACGACGTAACTGCTCAACTATTGCTGCGCACGCCGCGCTCTGGAATTTTCGCCCCGCCGCGCTTATCAGGCTCTTACCAGCAAACGCCCCTTTGTTGGGGTGTCGCCAGTACGTGTTCACGCTGGGCGGAAAAGGCAGTATTAGCTTCATACTTTCAGCTCCCTCTCATGTAACCAGTGGGCTGCACGCAGCCTGGCGTTTTCCTCACCGGCAAGCAGTGAGCGGATAATCCCGACCGCCTCGCTGTCGTCGTCCTTCACCGCGGTATGAAGCGTTATTCCCCGGGCCACGCCACGCTTTATCGTGATGACGCCTTTTTTCTCCAGTGCGCGAAGATGCTCCACCGCTGCATTCACTGAACGGTATCCCAGCATGGTTGCCACCTCCTGATTGGTTGGCGGAAAGCCACGCTCTTTCTGGTAAGAAATCAGCATATCCAGCACCTGCTGCTGGCATTGAGTTAACGTCGTCATTACGCCCCCACGTAATTCCCTGACAGATACCACTCATCACTCGATACAGCGCGCTTGCTGCTTTTCCGTAAACACTGCTCACGACGCGCCAGAAAATTGTTTCGTTCTGGCTGGGAGTGGCTTTCACGGAATGCCACCATCCACACCGTTGCAGCACGACGGTATAAGCCCCTGGACTCCAGTTCTTCCGCCTGGCGGGTCAGGCACAAAATCTCCCGCGGGTCGTTAGTGCCGACATAGAAATTGCGCACAGGTCTGGTTTCACGAACTGGTTGCGGTTCCGCCTCCTGCGCTCTCTCAGTCAGGCGCGGGAAATGTCTGCGTGTATCCCCTTCACAACGGTGAGCCACACGACCACTCTGACGTAACTTGCTTGCTGACTGCAGAACGCGCTGCCGTGAGTAACCTGCAAAAGCATCCGCAATGTCTCCGGAAGTACACCCCGGATGGGCTTCAATGTATTTCTGAACTTCATTCAAAAGACTCATGATCACCCCCTGAATCCTGCCGGGATCTGGCTGTAGTCCACGTTGTCGTAACTGGCTTTGAAGTACGGGTCTTCGCGTTTTTCGGTGTACGTGCTGACGGACGGCGATAAGCGCAGGGAAAGCTCATCCCATTTTTCCCGCAGCTTCGACGGGCTGAGCACGTTACGGCACCAGAACGGATCGCGGCTGACGCGGCTGTACATCTCGCAGATTTGTTTGTGAGTACGACCATCCTGCACACACATCAGGCGAATTTCGTTTGCCCAGGCTGTCCAGTTCGGTTCTTTGGGACGAACCACCTCGCCGTCACATTCGGCAGCCTGCTCGTACAGGGCGATGATTTTTTTCCAGAACCACTGTGCGCAGGTCAAATCATCCTGCGTTCCCCACTGGCGCTTTTTAGGGCTGAATACAACCGCATCAGGATGGCGAGTTAAAAAATCCTGTTCATCCGTCTGCGTGTCCGGTTGCGAAGCGTCCGGACGAGAAGGTTTTTTATCTGACGGATCATGTTTTGATTTTACTGACGGATCCCCGCCAGATTCTGACGGGTGAAAACCCGCTTTTTTGCCAGATTTCGACGCATCAAATTTTGACGGGTCAGATTTTGATGCGTCAGATTTTGACGGGTCAGAATCTGACAGTTGAGAAAATGCCGCTGCCTGAAGCTTCGCAACGTTAAGCTGATAAACATTCGACGCATTGCGGTTACCCTGGCGACGCGCCTTACGCGTTAACCAGCCTTCTGCTTCCAGCCGTGCGATAGCCGTTCTGACGGTGCTCATCCCCGCGCCAATCTGGCGGGCAATGGTTTCAATTGATGGCCAGCACACACCTTCGTCATTACTGAAATCAGCCAGGCGGGCCATAATTGCCACGCTGGATAACTTCATGCCTGACGCAGCGCAACCATCCCATACATAGCCGGTTAATTTAGTGCTCATGACCGACCTCTATTTCCCTGAATTTACGACGAAACTGTTCGAGCGGGCTGAAGCACTCATGCTCATAGCCTTCGCGGAGGTAGATAACCCGTTGTGTTTCCGGTTCCCAACGAATGACTCTGACGGGCACTCCGTAGTGATCTTTGAACCAGCGGTTAACTTGTCGCAAAGGACTGTCTCCTTTTGCCGGTTGAAATCACCCACAGCCCACTCTGCAAAGCTGTGGGTTACAATTTCCCTGTCACCTGGTACATTCACTGCATAGCAATACTCCACCTTCGCTTTTCCACCCGGTACAGGAAGTGCAATCAGTTGCGAGCGACGGTAGTGTGTTGTTAAACTGTTCATGCGTTAGTTTCTCCACAACCAGAAGCAATCGACGCCACGACGCCCGGAGCTGCACACTCGCGGGCGTCATTACTTTCTGAAATGCAAAAAATTTTGTAGACAAGTGCTGCATGCTCCTGCAGCTTCGAAATTGAGAGATACAGCTCGTCGTTAATTGCTGTCTTCTCATGCGGTTCCACTACACCGTCTTCGATTGCTGAACGAATCTGTTTTGAATAACTGCCGATCTGTTCAATGACTTCCAGCAGACGCTGGTTAATATCGGCGTTGTCCACATCCTCGACGTCAGGAAGAGACACAAAGACGCCATTTGCAGACTGCGCCACAGCATCAGCAATGAAGTGAGTTCCACCAGCACGTTGCAAAATCATTGCCCATCCCAGCGGGAAAATCTGATCGCCATCAGCACGAAGGCGGTTAAATAATGCGTTCTCTGTTACATCCAGCCAGTCAGCTGCTTCAGCGTAACCACCCGGCAACTTTGCGATAGTTTTTCTGACAGCTTTCACGTACCACTCAGGCTGTTTTTCTACTTTCCAGTGATGCTTACCCACGGTTAGCCTCATCGTTCTGTGGTTAAAAATTGAAGGTGTTCTGTTAATCTTTCGGGTAGATATCCGGTCTTAAGTCAGATTTCGTAATTGCACCTGACGTGCATTGCTCAAGTTTTTTCGCCAGCACAAAACTGGCTTTTTTATAACCATTGAAAACCAGCCGTAAGTAGCCAGGTGTTGAGCCAACTTTTCCGGCCAACTCGCCCTGCTGTTCTTTGGTTAAAGAGTCCCAATACGCTTTCATACAATATGTACCTCCGGTATACATATTACATGATTGAAATGAACCTTCAAGATACTTGTACCTTATCGGTACAAAGGTTTTAATTTCGTTATGAAAACAATCCATGACATCCGGCGGTCTAACGCCAGAAAACTGAGAGATGGTGTTGGCGGAAATTCATCCTTTGCCACCATGATTGATCGCGAGCCAACCCAAACCAGCAGGTTTATGGGGGATGGCGCTACTAAAAATATCGGTGACAGCATGGCACGGCACATCGAAAAATGTTTCGACCTGCCTGTCGGATGGCTTGATCAAGAACACCAGACAACGAACATCACAAAAAAACCTGATGTTTCAATCACTAACAAACAAATAACGTTAGTCCCTGTCATATCATGGGTACAGGCCGGAGCATGGAAAGAAGTTGGCTATTCTGAGGTTGATTTGAGCACAGCAGAAACGTATCCCTGCCCTGTACCCTGTGGCGAAATGACTTATATCTTGCGGGTGATTGGTGATTCAATGATTGATGAGTACCGCCCTGGAGACATGATTTTTGTTGATCCCGAAGTCCCTGCCTGCCACGGTGACGACGTTATTGCATTGATGCACGATACAGGCGAAACCACCTTCAAGCGATTGATAGAAGATGGAACACAGCGTTATCTCAAAGCATTAAACCCAAACTGGCCTGAGCCTTACATTAAGATTAACGGTAATTGCTCTATAATTGGTACAGTGATTTTCTCGGGAAAACCAAGAAGATACACAATAAAGGCCTAATCAATATTTATGAACCTGCTTCGGCAGGTTTTTTTATACTTGACAATGTACCCATGAGATACATAATGTATCCAAAAGAAACATGAGGCAGGCAAGATTCAAACAAAATTTGGTTGTAACACGGCGTATGGCACATGCGTCGTTAGCGGTCTGGGGACGTTAAAGGGGACAATCCACTTCTTGCTCGGGCAAACAAACCAGGTAGCCGGAATGTGCAAGTCAATGATGATGCTGATAAGACGCCTAACCAGCGTGGCGATCCGGTTTGACGCCTGGGAAGAGACCAGGGTGCAACGATGAGGGCATTTATGGAGCCGTGACAAAGTGTGGTGCCGTAACTGGCTAAGTGCTCTCAGCGTTGTGGTAATCCGCGAAATGGCGCGGCGGTAAGTATGGCGGGGTTACTCTTTCCCCGTTGAGGACACCGGATTGTCAGGTTGACCATACGCCTGAGTGACAACCCCACCACAACAGCCACTGCTTTGGCGGTACCAGTTTGTACACTTGCTTCCGGCTGGTACCGCTCTTTTTACAAAACAGAGAAGAGCATCACCGGACGACGGGCTCATAACCCAATCCATCCGGGCGGCTGCCACCGCAGGTGTTCTTCTCTGTTTTGTGGAGAAACTAACCGCCCCTACGGGGGCATTTATGGAAATGTAATTGACTCAATAATCGCCGGACGGTGAGGGCTTCCTTTTACCCGAATTCAGCGCGGTGCAGCGCATATACGTGGAGAACAAAATGTCATTTATTAAAACTTTTTCCGGGAAGCATTTTTATTATGACAGGATAAATAAAGACGACATCGATATTAACGATATCGCGGTTTCCCTTTCAAATATCTGTCGCTTTGCCGGTCATCTTTCGCACTTCTACAGCGTCGCCCAACATGCGGTTCTTTGCAGCCAGCTGGTGCCGCAGGAATTTGCTTTTGAAGCGTTAATGCATGATGCAACAGAAGCGTATTGCCAGGACATTCCCGCACCACTGAAACGCCTTCTTCCTGACTATAAACAAATGGAAGAAAAAATAGACGCCGTAATCCGTGAGAAATACGGGTTACCCCCAGTTATGAGTACGCCCGTGAAATATGCCGATCTCATCATGCTGGCAACCGAACGCCGCGATCTCGGGCTTGATGATGGCTCTTTCTGGCCTGTACTGGAAGGTATCCCGGCAACAGAGATGTTCAACGTGATTCCACTGGCACCGGGCCATGCCTACGGGATGTTTATGGAACGCTTTAACGAGTTATCGGAGTTACGCAAATGCGCATGAATGTTTTCGAAATGGAAGGGTTTCTTCGTGGGAGATGTGTACCGCGAGATCTGAAAGTAAATGAAACAGATGCTGAATACCTGGTGCGTAAATTCGATGCGCTTGAAGCTAAATGTGCAGCACAGGAAAACAAAGTAATACCAGTGTCAACTGAACTGCCACCAGCAAATGAAAGTGTTTTGTTATTCGATGCTAACGGAGAAGGCTGGCTAATTGGCTGGCGTTCTCTCTGGTACACCTGGGGACAAAAAGAAACCGGAGAATGGCAGTGGACATTTCAGGTCGGGGACCTTGAAAACGTCAATATCACTCACTGGGCAGTAATGCCAAAAGCACCGGAGGCTGGAGCATAATGACCACTTTTACCGACAAAGAACTGATTAAAGAAATTAAAGAGCGTATCAGCAGCCTTGACGTGCGAGACGATATTGAGCGCCGTGCTTATGAAATCGCACTCCTATCTCTGGAAGTAGAACCAGATGAACGCGAAGCTTATGAATTATTCATGGAAAAGCGTTTCGGTGACTTAGTAGATCGTCGGAGAGCAAAAAACGGCGATAACGAATACATGGCATGGGATATGACTCTCGGTTGGATCGTCTGGCAGCAACGAGCTGGTATCCATTTTTCAACAATGTCACAGCAAGAGGTGAAATAATGGAGCCATACAGCCTCACACTCGATGAGGCCTGTCATTTTCTCAAGATATCCAGACCGACTGCCATTAACTGGATACGCACAGGGCGTCTTCAGGCAACACGCAAAGATCCCACTAAGAATAAATCTCCTTACCTCACAACACGACAAGCCTGCATTGCGGCTCTTCAGTCTCCGCTGCATACTGTCCAGGTGAGCGCGGGTGATGGCATAACAGAGGAAAGAAAATGTCACTCTTCCGCAGAGGTGAAATATGGTACGCCAGTTTCACATTGCCGAACGGTAAAAGATTTAAACAGTCTCTTGGAACAAAGGACAAAAGGCAGGCGACAGAACTCCATGACAAGCTAAAGGCTGAAGCATGGCGGGTCAGCAAACTTGGTGAAATACCTGATATAACGTTCGAGGAAGCGTGTGTCAGGTGGCTTGAAGAGAAAGCACATAAAAAATCACTGGACGATGACAAAAGCCGGATCGGATTCTGGCTTCAACATTTCGCAGGAATGCAACTAAGAGACATTACTGAATCAAAAATTTATTCAGCAATGCAGAAAATGACGAACCGGCGTCATGAGGAAAACTGGAGACTCAGGGCAGAAGCATGCAGAAAAAAAGGGAAACCTGTTCCAGAATACACGCCAAAACCAGCGTCCGTTGCAACGAAGGCTACGCATCTTTCATTTATAAAGGCCCTACTAAGAGCCGCAGAGCGTGAATGGAAAATGCTGGATAAGGCACCAATTATTAAAGTGCCTCAACCAAAGAATAAACGGATCCGCTGGCTGGAGCCCCATGAAGCACAAAGGCTGATTGATGAATGTCCGGAGCCATTAAAGTCTGTTGTTGAATTTGCACTGGCAACAGGCTTAAGACGCTCGAACATCATCAACCTTGAATGGCAACAAATAGACATGCAGCGCCGGGTGGCATGGATAAACCCGGAAGAGAGTAAATCAAACCGCGCAATTGGCGTTGCGCTGAATGATACTGCATGTCGCGTTTTGAAAAAACAAATCGGGAATCATCACCGTTGGGTATTTGTGTACAAGGAAAGCTGTACCAAACCAGACGGAACGAAAGCGCCAACAGTAAGGAAGATGCGGTATGACGCAAACACAGCCTGGAAAGCGGCGCTGAGACGGGCTGGTATTGATGATTTCAGATTTCACGACTTGAGACACACCTGGGCAAGTTGGCTGGTTCAAGCCGGAGTCCCGTTGTCAGTGTTACAGGAAATGGGAGGCTGGGAGTCTATCGAAATGGTTCGTCGATATGCTCACCTTGCACCTAATCACCTTACCGAACACGCACGGCAAATAGACTCGATCCTGAACCCATCGGTCCCAAATTTGTCCCAGTCAAAAAATAAGGAAGGTACTAATGATGTGTAACTTATTGATTTAAATGGTGCCGATAATAGGAGTCGAACCTACGACCTTCGCATTACGAATGCGCTGCTCTACCAACTGAGCTATATCGGCCCTGAAAGGACATGTTCACGAACGTGAATCACGGTGGACAAGGTTAAAACTAACCGGGCGATGCGTCAATGGCCTTGTGAATCAAATGGCTACTTTTGCATCACCCGGTTTTATTTACGCACGAATGGTGTAATCACCAATGCCGATCCACTTGTAAGTGGTCAGTGCTTCCAGCCCCATTGGGCCACGCGCGTGGAGTTTTTGTGTGCTTACCGCCACTTCCGCACCCAGACCAAACTGGCCGCCGTCGGTAAAACGCGTAGAGGCGTTAACGTAAACAGCGGACGAATCCACTTCGTTAACAAAACGCTGGGCGTTGCGCATATCGCGGGTCAGGATCGCATCGGAGTGTTGTGTGCCGTGTTCACGAATATGGGCGATGGCATCGTCAAGATCGCTGACGATTTTGACGTTCAAATCTAATGACAGAAACTCATCGTCATACTCTTCGGCTTTAACAGCAACCACCTTCGCAGGGCCTGCCTGCAACTGCGCCAGTGCAGCTGCATCTGCGTGTAATGTCACGCCGCTTTCCGCCATTTGTTTGCTTAATGCGGGCAGGAAGCTATCGGCGATGTTTTTATTCACCAGCAACGTTTCAACCGTATTACATGTGCTCGGACGCTGAGTTTTCGCGTTGACGATCACTTTTAATGCTTCAGCGATCTCTACACTTTCATCAACGTAAATATGGCATACGCCTATACCACCTGTGATCACCGGGATTGTCGACTGTTCACGGCACAGTTTATGCAAACCAGCGCCACCACGCGGGATCAGCATGTCGATGTATTTATCCATACGCAGCATTTCACTGACCAGCGCACGGTCAGGATTATCAATCGCCTGCACGGCACCCGCCGGTAAGCCGCAGGATTTCAGGGCGTCCTGAATCACCGCCACCGTTGCAGCGTTAGTGCGACACGTTTCTTTGCCACCGCGCAGGATCACCGCATTACCGGTTTTCAGGCACAGCGAAGCGACATCAACCGTCACGTTCGGGCGCGCTTCATAAATCACGCCAATAACCCCCAGCGGTACGCGACGACGCTCAAGACGCAGGCCGCTGTCCAGTACGCCGCCATCGATTACCTGCCCCACCGGATCGGCGAGGTTGCACACCTGACGTACATCGTCGGCAATGCCTTTCAGCCGTGCGGGCGTCAGTGCCAGACGGTCAAGCATCGCTTCGCTAAGGCCATTGGCTCGCGCGTCAGCAACATCCTGGGCGTTAGCGTTGAGGATGATTTCGCTTTGTGCTTCCAGTTCATCGGCGATTTTTTCCAGCACGCGATTTTTTTCGCGGCTGGAGAGTTGCGCTAATTTATACGAGGCTTGCTTCGCGGCAATGCCCATTTGTTCCAGCATCAGCCTGCTCCTTAACGGGTAATCATGTCATCACGGTGAACGGCAACCGGGCCGTATTCATATCCCAGTATTGCATCAATTTCTTGCGAGTGGTGTCCGGCAATACGGCGTAATGCATCGCTGTTGTAACGACTGACGCCGTGGGCGATATCGCGGCCTTCGAGGTTGCAAATGCGGATGACTTCACCACGCGAGAAATTGCCAGTCACGCTTTTAATGCCTTTCGGCAACAGGGAGCTGCCGCGTTCCAGAATGGCGGCAGTTGCCCCTTCATCTACCGTGATTTCACCCGCCGGCGGCGCACCGAAAATCCAGCGTTTACGGTTTTCAAGCGGAGTCGCCTGGGCATGGAACAGCGTACCGACGGAAATGCCTTCCATCACATCACCAATAACGCCCGGCTTGCTGCCCGCGGCAATAATGGTGTCGATACCCGCACGGCAAGCCACGTCAGCGGCCTGCAATTTGGTACTCATGCCGCCAGTTCCGAGGCCTGAAACGCTGTCACCGGCAATCGCGCGCAGTGCGTCATCAATGCCGTAAACATCTTTAATCAGTTCTGCCTGCGGATTGCTGCGCGGGTCAGCGGTATACAAACCTTTTTGATCGGTCAGCAGCAACAGTTTATCGGCACCCGCAAGAATCGCCGCCAGCGCAGAAAGGTTATCGTTATCGCCGACCTTAATCTCTGCCGTAGCGACAGCATCGTTCTCATTGATTACCGGAACGATATTGTTATCGAGCAACGCTCGCAGGGTGTCGCGGGCGTTCAGGAAGCGTTCACGGTCTTCCATATCAGCACGGGTCAGCAGCATTTGCCCGACGTGAATGCCATAAATCGAAAACAGCTGTTCCCACAGTTGAATCAGTCGACTCTGCCCTACCGCCGCCAGCAGTTGTTTCGAGGCGATGGTCGCTGGCAGTTCCGGGTAACCCAGGTGCTCACGTCCGGCGGCGATCGCGCCCGACGTCACAATAACAATCCGATGCCCGGCGGCATGTAACTGCGCGCACTGGCGAACAAGTTCAACGATATGGGCACGGTTCAGACGGCGCGATCCGCCTGTTAGCACACTGGTGCCGAGTTTTACCACCAGCGTCTGGCTGTCACTCATGATTCTCTGCCATTCAATTTTAGGAAAAATGATATCAAACGAACGTTTTAGCAGGACTGTCGTCGGTTGCCAACCATCTGCGAGCAAAGCATGGCGTTTTGTTGCGCGGGATCAGCAAGCCTAGCGGCAGTTGTTTACGCTTTTATTACAGATTTAATAAATTACCACATTTTAAGAATATTATTAATCTGTAATATATCTTTAACAATCTCAGGTTAAAAACTTTCCTGTTTTCAACGGGACTCTCCCGCTGAATATTCGCGCGTTAATTAAAATCAGGAATGAAAATGAAAAAGAGCACTCTGGCATTAGTGGTGATGGGCATTGTGACATCTGCATCTGTACAGGCTGCAGAAATATATAATAAAGACGGTAATAAACTGGATGTCTATGGCAAAGTTAAAGCCATGCATTATATGAGTGATAACGCCAGTAAAGATGGCGACCAGAGTTATATCCGTTTTGGTTTTAAAGGCGAAACACAAATTAACGATCAACTGACTGGTTATGGTCGTTGGGAAGCAGAGTTTGCCGGTAATAAAGCAGAGAGTGATACTGCACAGCAAAAAACGCGTCTCGCTTTTGCCGGGTTGAAATATAAAGATTTGGGTTCTTTCGATTATGGTCGTAACCTGGGGGCGTTGTATGACGTGGAAGCCTGGACCGATATGTTCCCGGAATTTGGTGGCGATTCCTCGGCGCAGACCGACAACTTTATGACCAAACGCGCCAGCGGTCTGGCGACGTATCGGAACACCGACTTCTTCGGCGTTATCGATGGCCTGAACTTAACCCTGCAATATCAAGGGAAAAACGAAAACCGCGACGTTAAAAAGCAAAACGGCGATGGCTTCGGCACGTCATTGACATATGACTTTGGCGGCAGCGATTTCGCCATTAGTGGGGCCTATACCAACTCAGATCGCACCAACGAGCAGAACCTGCAAAGCCGTGGCACAGGCAAGCGTGCAGAAGCATGGGCAACAGGTCTGAAATACGATGCCAATAATATTTATCTGGCAACTTTCTATTCTGAAACACGCAAAATGACGCCAATAACTGGCGGCTTTGCCAATAAGACACAGAACTTTGAAGCGGTCGCTCAATACCAGTTTGACTTTGGTCTGCGTCCATCGCTGGGTTATGTCTTATCGAAAGGGAAAGATATTGAAGGTATCGGTGATGAAGATCTGGTCAATTATATCGACGTCGGTGCTACGTATTATTTCAACAAAAATATGTCAGCGTTTGTTGATTATAAAATCAACCAACTGGATAGCGATAACAAATTGAATATTAATAATGATGATATTGTCGCGGTTGGCATGACCTATCAGTTTTAATGGATATTGCCGGATGTGATACATCCGGCACATTTCACTCACGCCGTTAACTTCACCGGTTCATCACGAAAATCATCCGCCGGTTCCAGCTTCAGATTCAGCGTCGTCAGCAGTTCACGCAGCTTCTCGTGAAACTCACGTAGGGTGTGCTCCAGTCGTTCAACCACTTCAGTGTCTTTTACCGGAACACTCTTCCAGTCGCCTGCTTTATCGAACAGACCAAACTGGTAACTGTAGGTAAAACGGGATTCCTGCGCTTCAAGCTCCATCCACCAGCCCCAGAACTCACGCACTTCCGGTGCCGGTTTCACGTTGACGCATACAGCCAGACAATCGAAAAAGAATCGATTATCTTCGCACTTACCTTCACGAATATACGGGCCTAGTGCGGTAAATTTTTTGATCAATCTGCTCTTCGGGTGTCCACTCGGTAACGTCATTGCAATCTCCTGTTGTGATGCAACTGTTTTACCAAATTGGCAAATTTTAGCAAATTTTTAACACAAACGTTTTTCGATCCAGTCTGTGATTTCCTGAAGACCTTTGTCAAAATTCCGATACACCGGGTTAAATGGGATCTCTAATAATTTACCGTCAGCAGATGATGAGGTGATTAAGCGTGAGTCCTCTTCCGGGCTGAACGGATCGTTCTTCCAGTAGCCCGATAACATTGGCGTTGGGCAGCGACGTCCCAGCAATCCTTGCACTTTTAATGAATAGCGATTCAGCTCCACGCGCAACGCTTCGTCGGAAGCATCATGCATCCCCAAACGACTCGCCAGAACGTCAAGATACATTTCCGGCACCTGTTGCTGGCACTTAAAATCACTCAACAGGGTATGAACTACCGGACCAAGACAGGCAACCGCTTTCAGACGCGGCGATTCAAGGTATGCCAGACGCACGGCAACGTTAGCGCCGAAACGGAAACCAAAGGCCGCGACGCGAGTGTGATCCACCCACGGTACGTTAGGCAGCGCCTTTAAGACGTGCTGATGCAACAGGCTGGAGTCCTGGGTCAGCTTCCATTTTGAAGAAAAGCCCACCGACGGCATATCAATAGTCAGCATCGCAATGCCGCGCGGCGCAAAATAACGTTCGTACAGGCTGTAATAGTCCGTCTGCATCGCATCCAGACCACCACACATTAATACTGTCGGGAACGGGCCATCGCCTTTCGGCATATGCAAAAAGCCGGTGATGGGCGCACCGCCGGGTACGGTAAACTCCATCTGCCGCATCGTGCCCGGCAGACGCTGAGCGGCCTCTTCATAGGCGCGGTTTGACAAAGCCTGCGCTTGCTCGGCCAGGTCATCTCCTTTCAGATGAGGATAGGCAGCAATGTTATACAACGTAGCCGCATGCAGCCAGTGACGACCACTGAGTTGCGGATCTTCTTCCGCACAGGCTTTTTGTTGCCACACCATCGCCTGGGTGGCCCACTCATAAATCCAGTTGCCACCACGGTAGCCAATCACAGTATCGTATAAATCATCGTCGGTACGTTCAGCATCGCTCATCACAATACGTGCCTGGACGTCGAGGATTTCACGTGGGTCAATACCGCGCCAGATCCACATCAGACGGTTAATCATGCGATACCAGTGAGGGATGGTTTTACCATCAAGAGCCGACTGCACAGGCGGTTGTGCGCCGTGATTAAAGCGGCGGACTAGCGTCGAGGTTTCAGGATGTTTAAAGCGGGGTTTGAACAGGGTTTCGCTCAGGTTTGCCTGTGTCATGGATGCAGCCTCCAGAATACTTACTGGAAACTATTGTAACCCGCCTGAAGTTAAAAAGAACAACGCCCGGCAGTGCCAGGCGTTGAAAAGATTAGCGACCGGAGATTGGCGGGACGAATACGACGCCCATATCCCACGGCTGTTCAATCCAGGTATCTTGCGGGATATCAACAACATAGTCATCAACCAGCGGACGACCAGCCGGTTTTGCGAAGATGGTGACAAAGTGCGCTTTTGGATACATTTCACGAATCGCAACCGCAGTACCACCGGTATCCACCAGGTCATCAATAACGATGAAGCCTTCGCCATCGCCTTCTGCGCGTTTCAGCACTTTAAGCTCGCGCTGGTTGTCGTGATCGTAGCTGGAAATACAAACGGTATCGACATGACGAATACCCAGTTCACGCGCCAGTAACGCACCCGGTACCAGACCGCCACGGCTTACGGCAATAATGCCTTTCCATTGTTCAGAAGGCATCAGTCGGCTTGCGAGTTTACGTGCATGGATCTGCAACATGTCCCAGGTGACGATGTATTTTTCGCTCATGTGAAGTGTCCCAGCCTGTTTATCTACGGCTTAAAAAGTGTTCGAGGGGAAAATAGGTTGCGCGAGATTATAGAGATCTGGCGCACTAAAAACCAGTATTTCACATGAGTCCGCGTCTTTTTACGCACTGCCTCTCCCTGACGCGGGATAAAGTGGTATTCTCAAACATATCTCGCAAGCCTGTCTTGTGTTGACAACATTTTCTGCTAACCCTGTGACCTGCAATACTGTTTTGCGGGTGATCGACAAGGAGACTTAACGTGTCTGAACTGTCTCAATTATCTCCACAGCCGCTGTGGGATATTTTTGCCAAAATCTGTTCTATTCCTCACCCGTCCTATCATGAAGAGCAACTCGCTGAATACATTGTTGGTTGGGCAAAAGAGAAAGGTTTCCATGTCGAACGCGATCAGGTAGGTAATATCCTGATTCGTAAACCTGCCACCGCAGGTATGGAAAATCGTAAACCGGTCGTCTTGCAGGCCCACCTCGATATGGTGCCGCAGAAAAATAACGACACCGTGCATGACTTCACGAAAGATCCTATCCAGCCTTATATTGATGGCGAATGGGTTAAAGCGCGCGGCACCACGCTGGGTGCAGATAACGGCATTGGTATGGCGTCTGCGCTGGCGGTTCTGGCTGACGAAAACGTGGTTCACGGCCCGCTGGAAGTGCTGCTGACCATGACCGAAGAAGCCGGTATGGACGGTGCGTTCGGCTTACAGAGCAACTGGTTGCAGGCTGATATTCTGATTAACACCGACTCCGAAGAAGAAGGTGAAATCTACATGGGTTGCGCGGGGGGTATCGACTTCACCTCCAACCTGCATTTGGATCGTGAAGCGGTTCCAGCTGGCTTTGAAACCTTCAAGTTAACCTTAAAAGGTCTAAAAGGCGGTCACTCCGGCGGTGAAATCCACGTTGGCCTGGGTAATGCCAACAAACTGCTGGTGCGCTTCCTGGCGGGTCATGCGGAAGAGCTGGACCTGCGCCTTATCGATTTCAACGGTGGCACACTGCGTAACGCCATCCCGCGTGAAGCCTTTGCGACCATTGCTGTCGCAGCTGATAAAGTCGACGCCCTGAAATCTCTGGTGAATACCTATCAGGACATCCTGAAAAACGAGCTGGCAGAGAAAGAGAAGAATCTGGCCTTGTTGCTGGACTCTGTAGCGAACGATAAAGCTGCTCTGATTGCGAAATCTCGCGATACCTTTATTCGTCTGCTGAACGCCACCCCGAACGGTGTGATCCGCAATTCCGACGTGGCAAAAGGTGTGGTCGAAACCTCCCTGAACGTCGGTGTGGTGACCATGACTGACAATAACGTAGAAATTCACTGCCTGATCCGTTCACTGATCGACAGCGGTAAAGACTACGTGGTGAGCATGCTGGATTCGCTGGGTAAACTGGCTGGCGCGAAAACCGAAGCGAAAGGCGCATATCCTGGCTGGCAGCCGGACGCTAATTCTCCGGTGATGCATCTGGTACGTGAAACCTATCAGCGCCTGTTCAACAAGACGCCGAACATCCAGATTATCCACGCGGGCCTGGAATGTGGTCTGTTTAAAAAACCGTATCCGGAAATGGACATGGTTTCTATCGGGCCAACTATCACCGGTCCACACTCTCCGGATGAGCAAGTTCACATCAAAAGCGTAGGTCATTACTGGACACTGCTGACTGAACTGCTGAAAGAAATTCCGGCGAAGTAATTATTTGATTTGCTGCCGGATGGCGTTTAATCGCCTTCCGGCAGTTTCATCCTTCATTATCCTTCGATAAAAGCCATCCCTGTAAATGTCCGTCGCGGGTTGCCACGTTCAATCTGGTGATGGAACATTCGCCGCTGCGATTTCAGCGCCGCGCTATTTTCCTGTTGCTGCTGCTCCAGCTTCCAGGCAATCAGCAATCGCGCCAGCCGTTTGTTAGCATGCTGGCTGCGCTCTGACTGAACCTTCACGCTAATACCGGATGCCAGATGCGTGGCGCGTACCGCCGAGTCGGTTTTATTGACATGTTGACCGCCCGGCCCCGACGAACGCAGCGTCTCATAACGGATTGCATCCGATTGTTCCTTCTCATCAGCGGTAAAACGCCCAATGCCCAGAAACCAGTTTTTGCGCCCATGATGAGGCCGATACGGACTCGGACAAATCCACTGAATAGTGCCACACCAGCTTTCGCTTAATGCCCATGCGTTATCGCCATCCAGAGAAACCAGCGCCGAACGCAGCGTGTCAGAGTAGCGGCCCGTTTCTGTTTCCAGCACCGTTACAGCGACGTCTTGTCGGGTAAAAACGACCAACAGAGAAGAACGCTGCGCCAATCGGGTAGCCGCGTCCGGGGTGTAAATCTGGCATCCCCACTACGCGCTGCATGTTGGGTAAATTTGCCGTGGTGTGTAATTGTTGGATCGCTAAACTCTCGATCCACAGGTCATCAGATGCGATGGTAAATACCGCATCGGATAAGGGACGAATATATTTGCCCATGTACCATTCCATTTATACTCGTCATACTTCAAGTTGCATGTACTGCGACTCGAATTATTTAGAGTATATAAATATAAAAATCAGGAAATGGCAGACGAATCCAGGGCAAGAAAAAAAGAATTAATCCTGGAAAGGTCTGCAAAGAGTCATTGATAAAGGATTTGTCATGATTTACCTCCTTGCAGTTTGTGGAATAAGAAAACGCGCACATACCAGGCGGGCGTTATTTTCATTGCAAGCTGGATTTAATATTGCGGTTTATATCGCATATAAAAATTAGTAAACCACGTTCCCCGGCATTCAACGCGCTGCTGCTTAACTGTCTGAAAACCATAACGTTCAAAAAAGGGTTTTGCGGTTATGCTGGCGTCCACCGTAAGTTCGGATTCAGACTTAATCAAAGGTTTTAACAAAGCGCAGGCAACCCCGCGGCGGGTGTATTCAGGGTCAACAAATAACATATCGATATAACGTTCAACGCAGGTAATAAAACCAACCGGTTGTGCATTAATGACGGCAACCCGCACTTGTGATTTCGCGAGTTTCTCCTTCCAGCGAGATTCGTCAATCTGCGCCCAGGCGGCAATTTGTTGTGGTGAATAATGCTGACTGGAGATCATCGTAACCGCTCTAATGAAAATAGCGCATAGTTGCTGAAAATCGCCAGGCTGATAGTCTCTTATTTGTATGTTATTCATAATATAAATTCAAAAACGCATGCGAAACGCTTCTGCCATTTTCCCAATTTTATGCATTTGGTTGTTATCTCGAGCCTGTTTATGAGGTTCAGGTTTCAGAATGGCAATGAGCAACCATGCTTGCTCATCAAACGCACCCTGACAATATACCAAATGCGCTTCGTCATTCGTTCTGCTGAATTGGCGCAACTGTGGCGGAAATGGATTATTCACATTTGCCAGATGAATATGAGCAACTCGCTCAAATTTGATTAATGGCCAGGTAAACGAGTCGTCGTAGAGTGCATCGCGACCAAATATATCTGGCAAAACACCGTCACGCTTATAGGAAATAAAATCCGCCGTTAACGCATCAAGTTCCTCTGCTGTAAGTTGCAGGCGAATAAGTTTTGTTTTGAATACCCGCATCCTTATTCCTTAAAGTCATTGAAATCATCATCCGTCATATCATTAAGATATTTTTCAGCTCGGCGTGTAATTTCCTCTAATCTTGCAGCACTTGGACGGAAGCGCGCCTTTATGGGCTTTTTCTCCTCTTGTTCAGCAAGCATGTCCATTAACGCTTCGAATGCGCTGGCACTTAAGAGATATCCTGCGGGGCGATTATTAGAAAGAACCGCAACCGGTTGATCAATAAAGTATTTAGCTGGGTTTTTACGTAACTCAGTAATATTGACCGATTTTTCAGCGAGAATTCGATGCATGCAGTGATCCCCTCATAATAATGCACACCAGAATAGACATAATAGTATACATCATAATCCCAGCACCAGTTGTCTTTCCATTTGCGGATCAAGCAACGTCACATGCAGCCCCACCAGTCGCACACCGCGCCCGCCGCGGCGTTCATCCCAGGTTTTACGCGCGGTGGCGATTAAGTCAGCTTTATTCAGTCGCGGCCAGACGTGCTCCTGAGTGGTTTGCTGAAAATCGTCGAACTTTAATTTCACCCCCTGGCGGGCAATCAGTAAATCAGGTTTTACCTTTGCCAGACGGCGTTCAAGTTCCGGATACAGCCGCTCGATAATCGCTTCACATTCAGACCAGTGGTGGATATCTTCCGCCATCGTGCGTTCCACGCCGACGGATTTTCGCAACCGTTCGCTGTTAACGTCGCGCTCGTCAATCCCCTGACTACGCTCCCACAAAATGCGGCCAAATTTGCCAAAGCGTTTAAGCAGCATCACCAGATCACACTTTTGTACATCACCGCAGGTTCGTAGCCCCATCGCTTCCAGTTTTGCCGCCGAGACTTTGCCGACGCCGGGGATTTTTGCCAGTGGTAAGGTTTGTAAAAATGCCGGAACTTCTGCCGGCGTAATCACAAACTGGCCGTTGGGTTTATTCATGTCGGAGGCGATTTTGGCGAGAAACTTTACGGGTGCCACGCCCGCAGACGCCGTCAGTTGCAGCTCGTTGAAAATCGTCTGGCGGATTTCCTGGGCGATGAGGGTCGCAGAACCGTGGCAATGGACGCTATCGGTGACGTCGAGATAAGCCTCATCCAGTGACAACGGTTCAATACGCGAGGTGTAGCGCGAGAAGATTTCGCGGATATGATTTGAGGCTTCTTTGTAGGCGTCAAAGCGCCCCGGAAGCAAGGTGAGATGCGGGCATAATTTGAGCGCCATCCCTGTCGGCATAGCGCTACGTACGCCAAATTTACGCGCGGGATAATTGGCGGTGCTGATCACCCCCCGACGTTCGCGGCTGCCGCCAATAGCAATAGGGATATCGCGCAGGGCGGGATTGTCGCGCATCTCCACTGCGGCGAAAAAGCAGTCCATATCCACATGAATGATTTTACGCATTACTCACCTCTCAACACTGGTAAAGTATACAGTGATTTCAGGGTTTGAGAAATGCGTAAAGATTCAGCATTTAACGCGTTCGCTGCGAAAGCACCTGCTGCTTATCCAGCTTTTGCACCAGCGGCTGCACCACTTTATCCCCATGCTGACCAAAGTATTGATACAGCGTATCGGACGCACTTTTGGTCAGCACCATAATCTCAATGCGCCGGTTGCCCGCGCTTTGCGGATTTTTGGAATCCAGCAGCATCTGGTCCGCCATTGCGCTTACCTGCATCACTTTATCTTCCGGCATTCCGGCCTCTTCCAGCACCCGACGAGCCGAAAGCGCGCGGTCACCCGAAAGGTTCCAGTTGTCGTAGATATTGTTTTTGTAAGCCATCGCATCGGTATGCCCGGTAATAATAATTTTGTTATCGAGCGAGTCGAACACTGGCGCGAGCTCCACCAGCAGCGTTTTAAAGAACGGCATAATCTGCGCGCTGCCGCGTTCGAACATATTGCGATTCTGGTCGTCTTTAATCAGCACGCGTAATCCCTGGGGAACAATCTCCATCTCCAGATTCGCTTCCATATGCGCATCACGGGCAATGGTGGTGATACTGGTTGCCAGCTCGCCAAGCTCGGTGGCGGATTTCTTCTTCAGCAGCGCCGTTTTCTCATTGACGTCGCGCGCTTTTTTCTCCGTCTCTTCCGGCACCGCCACGGTGGCAGGTTTTGGCGGATGAGACGGGCTGATTTTATTTAACGGCGACAGCCCGCCACCATTGAAAATCGACTGCCCGTGCAGCGCGGCGATAATGCTTTCACGCTCGGATTTACTGACGCTGTTGACAATCAACTTTATTGTCGTCACCAAAGGGGCCGAGCGTATTTCCGAGGTTTCTGCCCGCTTTACCTTAGACGCGATGCCCGGCAAACAGATGGCGATTGACGCCGATCTTAACGCCGGATTGATCAACCAGGCGCAGGCGCAAACCCGGCGTAAAGATGTTGCCAGCGAGGCCGATTTCTACGGCGCGATGGACGGGGCATCGAAGTTTGTGCGCGGGGACGCCATCGCCGGGATGATGATTCTGGCGATCAACCTGATCGGCGGCGTCTGTATCGGGATCTTCAAATACAACCTGAGCGCCGATGCTGCCTTCCAGCAGTATGTGCTGATGACCATCGGCGACGGCCTGGTGGCGCAGATCCCTTCCCTGCTGCTCTCCACCGCGGCGGCGATTATCGTCACCCGCGTCAGCGACAACGGCGATATCGCCCATGACGTGCGTAACCAGCTGCTGGCAAGCCCGTCGGTGCTCTACACCGCCACCGGGATTATGTTCGTGCTGGCGGTGGTACCGGGAATGCCGCACCTGCCGTTTTTGCTGTTCAGCGCCCTGCTTGGTTTTACCGGCTGGCGGATGAGCAAACAGCCGCTGGCGGCGGAGGCGGAAGAGAAAAGCCTCGAAACGCTGACCCGCACCATCACCGAAACCAGCGAGCAGCAGGTCAGTTGGGAAACCATTCCGCTGATCGAGCCTATCAGTTTAAGCCTCGGTTACAAACTGGTGGCGCTGGTGGACAAAGCACAGGGTAACCCGCTCACCCAGCGGATTCGCGGCGTGCGGCAGGTGATTTCTGACGGCAACGGCGTGCTGCTACCGGAGATCCGCATTCGGGAAAACTTCCGCCTTAAGCCCAGTCAGTACGCCATTTTCATCAACGGCATAAAGGCTGATGAAGCGGATATTCCGGCGGATAAACTGATGGCCCTGCCCTCCAGCGAAACCTACGGCGAGATTGACGGCGTGCAGGGGAACGACCCGGCGTACGGGATGCCGGTCACCTGGATCCAGGCGGCGCAGAAAGCGAAGGCGCTGAATATGGGGTATCAGGTGATCGACAGCGCCAGCGTGATCGCTACCCATGTAAATAAGATTGTGCGCAGCTATATTCCTGATTTGTTTAACTATGATGATATTACGCAGTTGCATAACCGTTTATCGTCGACGGCACCGCGTCTGGCGGAAGATTTGAGCGCGGCGCTCAATTACAGCCAGTTGCTGAAAGTGTACCGGGCGCTGCTGACCGAAGGCGTTTCCCTGCGCGATATCGTCACCATCGCCACCGTGCTGGTCGCCAGTAGCACGGTGACGAAAGATCATATTCTGCTGGCGGCCGATGTGCGCCTGGCATTGCGGCGCAGCATTACCCATCCGTTCGTTCGCAAGCAGGAGCTGACGGTGTATACGCTGAATAATGAGCTGGAAAATCTGCTGACCAACGTGGTGAATCAGGCGCAACAGGGCGGGAAAGTGATGCTCGACAGCGTGCCGGTCGATCCGAATATGCTCAACCAGTTCCAGAGTACGATGCCACAGGTGAAAGAGCAGATGAAAGCGGCGGGGAAAGACCCGGTGCTGCTGGTGCCACCGCAGCTGCGCCCTTTGCTGGCGCGTTATGCAAGGTTGTTTGCGCCGGGGCTGCATGTGCTGTCGTATAACGAAGTGCCGGATGAGCTGGAGTTGAAGATTATGGGGGCGTTGATGTAAGTATCCAGCATTGGTGCACAACTGCCGGATGCGGCGTGAACGCCTTATCCGTCCTACCGTTCAGGCACAAGTTTGTAGGCATGATAAGACGCGCCAGCGTCGCATCAGGCATCTGCGCATAACTGCCGGATGCGGCATAAACGCCTTATCCGGCCTACCGATCCGGCACAAGTTTGTAGGCATGATAAGACGCGCTAGCGTCGCATCAGGCATCTGCGCACAATTATGAAATGATACGCTCCCCGGCACTAAAATCCGTTACGTCCCCCGCCCAATCGATGGGATATAACCCTCGCGCGACATCGCGATGGAACGTTGAGAATGGCCAATCACTCACTTGCTTTACCCAACCATGCTTTACTGGATTTATATAAATATAATCAACATGATGCCTATAATCTTTGGTATTGCGGATGGCGTGCTCCCAAAAACGTGGTTGCCAGATATTTTTCAATCCACAAGCATGGGTAAATTGCTTTTTAATTTCCCGCCAGCGCGAGGAAAAATCATCATCGCCTTCAGGTAATGTCCAGATACAGTGCATATGCTCTGGCAAAACGACCCAGGCGTTGATTTCAAAAGGCCTGTCTCGCTTAACTTTAATAATGGCGTGACGGAGCATCTGGTACTGGGTGGTCAAAAGTTGGCTTCGACGATTTCGTAAATTCACCGTGAAAAACCATGTTCCCCCCTTGATGTAATAACGACGATATTCAGACATGGCGACTCCTTTTTCTCAACGGTAAGAAGAAAAGGAAAGGTTGGCAATGAGGTTGTTTTATATCGGGAAAGCGGCTCGCAAATATTCGCGGGCTCGTAGGCATGATAAGACGCGCCAGCGTCGCATCAGGCACCTGCGTACAACTGCCGGATGCGGCGTAAACGCCTTATCCGGCCTACAAAATCGTCTCTTCCGTCAAAATCCTGCGCGCGCCCAAAAAATGGTCCTGCCAGAAAGGTTCGGCTAATCGGCTTATCCGAATGGTTTCGCCGGTACGTGGCGACTCGATAAATTGCCCATCGCCCAAATACACGCCCATATGGTCGGCAATCTCGCGGCTGTGGATATGGAAAAACAGCAAATCTCCCCGGCGCAGGTCGTTGTTCGCCACAATCGTTGCCCGGCGATAGTGATACATCTCATTGGCCGTACGTGGGAGCTTCGCCTCGAGGATCTTGTTGTAGGCATAAAAAACTAACCCGCTACAGTCGAAGCCTTGATCGGGCCGCGTGCCGCCCCAGACGTAAGGCTTGCCAAGCTGCTGCTCCAGGCGGTGAATCGCCACTTCGGTGATGTTATGCAGATGGTCACTGCTTAGAAAGTGGTTGTTTTCCGCCAGCGCCTGCCAGCGTCTGTCACTCGCCTTGAGCGGCGCAGGAAACCATTCTGGATGCTGTTTTATCTGCTCCCGGTTGTGCTGGCGTAGCGCCCTTCTGCTTTCGGCATTGCCTTCCACAATATAGCTGGCCTGCTTTTTCAGATGAGTTTGGTACTGTTTTAATAAACGCGCACGGTTTTGCATCCGCTGGCGGGCGGCGTAGCTGAAAGAGATATGTGATGTGGTGGCGCTGGCAAATGAAGAAAACGGCAAGCAAAGCAACAGTAATCCCGACAACACAAAAGAGGGAATCGACGGCAAAGACATTCTCAATAATGGCTGGTCATGCATTGATGTTGCAGTGTATCCTGGCCCGTACCTGAACAAACTTAATAAACCATTATTATAAAATTAATAAATATATTTCAGTTTATTATGTAAAAACATCCGTTTCTTAAATTACTCATGGATTGTCGCTGTTGCTCATTTGAGCTACAATTCAAGCTGTATAAATATACAGCACAGGAGATACCCCAATGGCTGCTAACGCGTTTGTTCGCGCCCGAATCGATGAAGATCTGAAGAATCAGGCGGCGGACGTACTGGCCGGGATGGGGCTGACCATCTCTGACCTGGTTCGCATAACCCTCACAAAGGTCGCGCGTGAAAAGGCATTGCCGTTCGATTTACGCGAGCCTAATCAATTAACCATTCAATCAATTAAAAACAGCGAAGCTGGCGTTGATGTTCATAAGGCCAAAGACGCCGATGATTTATTTGATAAATTAGGAATTTAAATATGATTCAAAGGGATATTGAATACTCGGGACAATTTTCAAAGGATGTAAAACTTGCACAAAAGCGTCATAATGATATGAATAAATTGAAATATCTTATGACGCTTCTTACTTTACCGCTTCCAGCTGTTTATTAAGACCACCCGCTGCAAGGTTCATGGAAAGGTTATCGCGATGCTCATGTCGAACCGGACTGGCTCCTGATTTACAAACTTACCGATAAACTTTTACGATTTGAGAGAACTGGAACTCACGCGGCGCTCTTTGGGTAAAGCCCGCTTCCGATGAAATTTGTAAACCCTGCGCCGACAGGCTTGCGTAAAACTCTTTTGGTGATAATGTGAGCCTTCCAAATCCAGACTATTCCGATTTGGGATTCATTTTGCCGTCCTGGCGTGTGTAACCGTTTTATCAAGGAATAAGCAGTATGCGTAAAATCGCATTAATTCTTGCGATGTTGTTGATCCCGTGCGTTTCGTTTGCCGGTTTGCTGGGCAGCAGTAGCTCGACCACGCCAGTGAGCAAAGAGTATAAGCAGCAGTTGATGGGATCCCCTGTCTACATCCAGATCTTCAAGGAAGAACGTACGCTCGATCTCTACGTCAAAATGGGCGAGCAATATCAACTGCTCGACAGCTATAAAATCTGTAAATATTCCGGCGGCTTAGGGCCAAAACAGCGTCAGGGCGATTTCAAAAGCCCGGAAGGGTTTTATAGCGTCCAGCGTAATCAGTTAAAACCAGACAGCCGTTACTACAAAGCGATTAATATTGGTTTCCCCAATGCCTATGACCGTGCGCATGGTTATGAAGGGAAATACCTGATGATCCACGGCGATTGTGTTTCCATCGGCTGCTACGCAATGACCAATCAGGGTATTGATGAGATATTCCAGTTCGTTACTGGTGCGCTGGTGTTTGGTCAGCCGAGCGTGCAAGTGAGTATTTACCCGTTCCGCATGACCGACGCCAATATGAAGCGCCATAAATATTCCAACTTTAAGGACTTCTGGGAGCAACTGAAGCCGGGTTACGACTACTTTGAGCAAACCCGTAAGCCACCAACCGTTTCTGTGGTCAATGGTCGTTACGTGGTCAGCAAGCCGTTAAGCCACGAAGTTGTGCAGCCACAACTGGCATCAAACTACACGCTCCCCGAGGCAAAATAAGCGCCATTCGCCTGGCATAATCTTTTGCCAGGTTTCATTGCCCGTCAGCGGCTGTGTTGCAATCACCGTGACCACATCATTCGGTGTGGTCTGCGAGCTGAAGTCGATTTCCACATCCTGATCCAGCAACGTTGCCACGCCAAACGGCGCGCGGCGGGTGATCCAGTGTAAATTAGTCGAGCAATACGCCATTACATAGCGCCCGTCCGAAAGCAGCATGTTGAAAACGCCCTTCTGCCGCAGTTCATCCGCCAGTGAGGCGATATATTTAAATACCGCCGCCATGTTGCCCGGTGTGCGCGGGTAACGCTGCGTTAATTTATGCAGGAGCCAGCAGAAGGCTTTTTCGCTGTCGGTTTCGCCTACCGGGCGGAAGTTGCCGGTTTCCAGTGATTTGTAGCCCGTCAGTTGTCCGTTATGGGCATAAGTCCAGTTACGCCCCCATAACTCGCGGGTAAATGGGTGAGTATTTTCCAGCGCCACCTCGCCCCGATTAGCCTGGCGAATATGAGCCACCACCGAACAGGATTTTATCGGGTAGTCCTGGACAAGTTTGGCGATGGGGGAATTAAAGCTGGGTTGTGGATCTTTAAATGTGCGACAGCCTTTACCTTCGTAAAAGGTAATGCCCCAGCCATCTTTATGTGGCCCGGTTCCACCACCACGCTGTACAAGCCCGGTGAAACTAAAGCAGATATCGGTAGGGACGTTGGCGCTCATCCCGAGCAATTCGCACATGGGTAACCTCCACAACAGCGGGAGCGCATGGCCCCCGGCGAAGATTGATTTAAGAATTTTCAGGTCGGATGCGGCGTGAACGCATTATTCGGCCTACGGTTCGCGTACAGATTTGTAGGCATGATAAGACGCGTCAGCGTCGCATCAGGCATCAGCGCACAAATGCCGGATGCGGCGTAAACGTCTTATCCGGCCTACGCCAGACTTACTTAACCATCTCTTTTTCAATCAACTGGATCAGGATATGGATCACTTTAATGTGAATCTCCTGAATGCGGTCGGCATAACCAAAGTGCGGTACGCGAATTTCGATATCCGCCGTGCCAGCCATTTTGCCGCCGTCTTTACCGGTCAGGGTGATCACTTTCATTCCCTTCTCACGCGCCGCTGCGATCGCTTTGATCACGTTTGCAGAGTTACCGGAGGTGGAGATCCCCAGCAGTACATCGCCTTCGCGACCTACCGCTTCAACGTAGCGGGAGAAAATATCATTGAAACCGAAATCATTACCGACGCAGGAAATATGACTAACGTCAGAAATAGCAATCGCCGGGTAGCCCGGACGGTTTTCACGGTAGCGACCGGTCAACTCTTCGGCAAAGTGCATAGCGTCGCAATGGGAACCGCCGTTGCCGCAGGAAAGCACTTTGCCACCGGCTTTAAAGCTGTCTGCTAACAGGACCGCCGCGCGCTGAATGGCGTGAATATTGGCGTCATCTTTTAAAAAGTTAGCCAGCGTTTCCGCCGCTTCGTTCAGTTCGTTACGAATAAGATCCTGGTACATGAGGATATCCTTCAGCATAAATGTAATAGACAAAATGCAGTGTACCGGATACCGCCAAAAGCGAGAAGTACGGGCAGGTGCTATGACCAGGACTTTTTGACCTGAAGTGCGGATAAAAACAGCAACAATGTGAGCTTTGTTGTAATTATATTGTAAACATATTGCTAAATGTTTTTACATCCACTACAACCATATCATCACAAGTGGTCAGACCTCCTACAAGTAAGGGGCTTTTCGTTATGATGATTTTGAGTATTCTCGCTACGGTTGTCCTGCTCGGCGCGTTGTTCTATCACCGCGTGAGCTTATTTATCAGCAGTCTGATTTTGCTCGCCTGGACAGCCGCCCTCGGCGTTGCTGGTCTGTGGTCGGCGTGGGTACTGGTGCCTCTGGCCATTATCCTCGTGCCATTTAACTTTGCGCCTATGCGTAAGTCGATGATTTCCGCGCCGGTATTTCGCGGTTTCCGTAAGGTGATGCCGCCGATGTCGCGCACTGAGAAAGAAGCGATTGATGCGGGCACCACCTGGTGGGAGGGCGACTTGTTCCAGGGCAAGCCGGACTGGAAAAAGCTGCATAACTATCCGCAGCCGCGCCTGACCGCCGAAGAGCAAGCGTTTCTCGACGGCCCGGTAGAAGAAGCCTGCCGGATGGCGAATGATTTCCAGATCACCCATGAGCTGGCGGATCTGCCGCCGGAGTTGTGGGCGTACCTTAAAGAGCATCGTTTCTTCGCGATGATCATCAAAAAAGAGTACGGCGGGCTGGAGTTCTCGGCTTATGCCCAGTCTCGCGTGCTGCAAAAACTCTCCGGCGTGAGCGGGATCCTGGCGATTACCGTCGGCGTGCCAAACTCATTAGGCCCGGGCGAACTGTTGCAACATTACGGCACTGACGAGCAGAAAGATCACTATCTGCCGCGTCTGGCGCGTGGTCAGGAGATCCCCTGCTTTGCACTGACCAGCCCGGAAGCGGGTTCCGATGCGGGCGCGATTCCGGACACCGGGATTGTCTGCATGGGCGAATGGCAGGGCCAGCAGGTGCTGGGGATGCGTCTGACCTGGAACAAACGCTACATTACGCTGGCACCGATTGCGACCGTGCTTGGGCTGGCGTTTAAACTCTCCGACCCGGAAAAATTACTCGGCGGTGCAGAAGATTTAGGCATTACCTGTGCGCTGATCCCAACCACCACGCCGGGCGTGGAAATTGGTCGTCGCCACTTCCCGCTGAACGTACCGTTCCAGAACGGACCGACGCGCGGTAAAGATGTCTTCGTGCCGATCGATTACATCATCGGCGGGCCGAAAATGGCCGGGCAAGGCTGGCGGATGCTGGTGGAGTGCCTCTCGGTAGGCCGCGGCATCACCCTGCCTTCCAACTCAACCGGCGGCGTGAAATCGGTAGCGCTGGCAACCGGCGCGTATGCTCACATTCGCCGTCAGTTCAAAATCTCTATTGGTAAGATGGAAGGGATTGAAGAGCCGCTGGCGCGTATTGCCGGTAATGCCTACGTGATGGATGCTGCGGCATCGCTGATTACCTACGGCATTATGCTCGGCGAAAAACCTGCCGTGCTGTCGGCTATCGTTAAGTATCACTGTACCCACCGCGGGCAGCAGTCGATTATTGATGCGATGGATATTACCGGCGGTAAAGGCATTATGCTCGGGCAAAGCAACTTCCTGGCGCGTGCTTACCAGGGCGCACCGATTGCCATCACCGTTGAAGGGGCTAACATTCTGACCCGCAGCATGATGATCTTCGGACAAGGAGCGATTCGTTGCCATCCGTACGTGCTGGAAGAGATGGAAGCGGCGAAGAACAATGACGTCAACGCGTTCGATAAACTGTTGTTCAAACATATCGGTCACGTCGGTAGCAACAAAGTTCGCAGCTTCTGGCTGGGCCTGACGCGCGGTTTAACCAGCAGCACGCCAACCGGCGATGCCACTAAACGCTACTATCAGCACCTGAACCGCCTGAGCGCCAACCTCGCCCTGCTTTCTGATGTCTCGATGGCAGTGCTGGGCGGCAGCCTGAAACGTCGCGAGCGCATCTCGGCCCGTCTGGGGGATATTTTAAGCCAGCTCTACCTCGCCTCTGCCGTGCTGAAGCGTTATGACGACGAAGGCCGTAATGAAGCCGACCTGCCGCTGGTGCACTGGGGCGTACAAGATGCGCTGTATCAGGCTGAACAGGCGATGGATGATTTACTGCAAAACTTCCCGAACCGCGTGGTTGCCGGGCTGCTGAATGTGGTGATCTTCCCGACCGGACGTCATTATCTGGCACCTTCTGACAAGCTGGATCATAAAGTGGCGAAGATTTTACAAGTGCCGAACGCCACCCGTTCCCGCATTGGTCGCGGTCAGTACCTGACGCCGAGCGAGCATAATCCGGTTGGCTTGCTGGAAGAGGCGCTGGTGGATGTGATTGCCGCCGACCCAATTCATCAGCGGATCTGTAAAGAGCTGGGTAAAAACCTGCCGTTTACCCGTCTGGATGAACTGGCGCACAACGCGCTGGTGAAGGGGCTGATTGATAAAGATGAAGCCGCTATTCTGGTGAAAGCTGAAGAAAGCCGTCTGCGCAGTATTAACGTTGATGACTTTGATCCGGAAGAGCTGGCGACGAAGCCGGTAAAGTTGCCGGAGAAAGTGCGGAAAGTTGAAGCCGCGTAAATGAATAACGGAGCCGAAAGGCTCCGTTTCTTTATCCGCTAATTATTTAAAATTAAAGCCATCCGGATGGTTTTCCAGGCTGCCGGTCAACGCCGCGAACAACACTGTTTTACCATCAATCGAAAGCGCATCGTTCACATTCAGCCAGGTGAGTTTCTCTTGCGACGTTTTCTCATCAATAGTCGAGAACAGCCCCGTCATCTGATTAGATTTCTCGGACCACATCACAGCGATACGTTGCGAGCCACAGTCATGCGGTTTGCACGCGCTCATCACCTGATACGTCTCATCTCCCAACGTTACGGTTTGTGCGGGAGTATAAGTACCGCCTTTCATCACCCAGGCAGGCAGCTTATGCCCTTGTACCATCTGATTAAATGCAGCTTTGGTGGTTTCGCCCTTTGCAAGGCTGCTAATGGTTAAATCATCCTGCGCCATTGCACTGGTGGCGATGACCAGAGCGGCGACTGTCGTTATTGCCTTAAACATCATTCCTCCCGAGCTTATCCTGCCCATGTTATTAACCTCCTAAAGCCTGGCGATAACACGATAATTTGCAAATCAGATATTTCCAATATCAGCATTTGTTATCAATTTATTCTGCGCTAAGGCAACTGCCTGATAAGGTGTTAAAGTTATAAAACCCTTCGCATAAAGGAGTTGTACACCGTGCCTGGTTTGAAGATTACGCTTTTGCAGCAACCACTGGTGTGGATGGATGGTCCTGCCAACCTGCGTCATTTTGATCGTCAACTGGAAGGTATTACCGGGCGCGATGTGATCGTTCTACCGGAGATGTTTACCAGCGGCTTTGCCATGGAAGCGGCAGCTTCGTCGCTAGCACAAGATGACGTAGTGAACTGGATGACAGCTAAGGCGCAGCAGTGCAATGCGCTGATTGCAGGCAGTGTTGCATTACAAACGGAGTCTGGTTCGGTTAACCGCTTTTTGCTGGTTGAGCCGGGCGGCACGGTACATTTTTATGATAAGCGTCATCTGTTCCGCATGGCAGATGAGCATCTACATTATAAAGCGGGCAATGCGCGAGTGATTGTGGAATGGCGCGGCTGGCGTATTTTGCCGCTGGTGTGCTACGACTTACGTTTTCCTGTGTGGTCGCGCAATCTCAACGATTATGACCTCGCCCTGTACGTCGCCAACTGGCCTGCTCCGCGCTCTCTGCACTGGCAGGCATTGCTGACGGCCCGCGCGATTGAGAATCAGGCGTATGTGGCGGGATGCAATCGCGTCGGCAGCGATGGCAACGGCTGCCATTATCGCGGTGACAGCCGGGTGATTAATCCGCAAGGAGAGATTATCGCTACTGCCGACGCGCATCAGGCAACGCGCATTGATGCGGAGCTGTCGATGGCAGCATTGCGGGAATATAGAGAAAAGTTTCCGGCATGGCAGGATGCGGATGAGTTTAGGTTGTGGTGAGTGGGGGTTGTGTTTAAGGACGGGGAGAGTCGGGGTATTACTACGAAAGCCCGCTCCCCGCAAGGACTGACGCCAGGTAGTTTCTGTCCATGGCTGCTTTTCGCATCTTACGTCTTAACCCTGCCTTGAATACCTTCTCATTCGTCAAAATATTAATAGCAATGTGCCGTATCCCTGAAAATAATTCTGCTGCGTTTCCTCTTCTTATTTTGTAGTCGTCTTCATTCATTACCACGTCCAGACGCCTGTGCAGCTTATTCTCCACGTGCCAGTGGTTTCGGATTGCTGTGGCGAACTTCTCTGCGGTTAAATCAGCAGAACTGATATAATATCTGACCGTCATTTCTGGCTCTTTCTTTTGTTCTGCTATTATTGACCGAAAGGAGACTGCCACGCATAATTTCTTCAGCCCTTTCCATTCAAATGTGAAATCAATAAGTTCATCAGGGACATCGGGTAATGACTCCAACTTATTGATAGTGTTTTATGTTCAGATAATGCCCGATGACTTTGTCATGCAGCTCCACCGATTTTGAGAACGACAGCGACTTCCGTCCCAGCCGTGCCAGGTGCTGCCTCAGATTCAGGTTATGCCGCTCAATTCGCTGCGTATATCGCTTGCTGATTACGTGCAGCTTTCCCTTCAGGCGGGATTCATACAGCGGCCAGCCATCCGTCATCCATATCACCACGTCAAAGGGTGACAGCAGGCTCATAAGACGCCCCAGCGTCGCCATAGTGCGTTCACCGAATACGTGCGCAACAACCGTCTTCCGGAGCCTGTCATACGCGTAAAACAGCCAGCGCTGGCGCGATTTAGCCCCGACATAGCCCCACTGTTCGTCCATTTCCGCGCAGACAATCACATCACTGCCCGGTTGTATGCGCGAGGTTACCGACTGCGGCCTGAGTTTTTTAAGTGACGTAAAACCGTGTTGAGGCCAACGCCCATAATGCGGGCAGTTGCCCGGCATCCAACGCCATTCATGGCCATATCAATGATTTTCTGGTGCGTACCGGGTTGAGAAGCGGTGTAAGTGAACTGCAGTTGCCATGTTTTACGGCAGTGAGAGCAGAGATAGCGCTGATGTCCGGCAGTGCTTTTGCCGTTACGCACCACGCCTTCAGTAGCGGAGCAGGAAGGACATCTGATGGAAATGGAAGCCACGCAAGCACCTTAAAATCACCATCATACACTAAATCAGTAAGTTGGCAGCATTACCGAGAGACACAAGGGCTAATTTCAGCAGGTTGCTCAACGCTTGATTCTGTCGGAAACAAAGCGCAGCCAGAACATAAAGATCAGATCATGGTTTATGCGTTAATGCATTCCATCTCAAGAAGTCAAAATGTCAATCATCATGAATTAATTATCACCAAACCGGTTGATAAATCCTCACCATTGCTGGCAAAAGCACTTAGTGACAATGAAAAAATGGCAATATGTGAATTTATACTCTACCGAACCAGTAAAGCGGGTATTTACCAGCCTTATTATAAAATAAATCTGTCAAAAGCCCGAATATCAAGTATTGATTTTGTCACACCGCATGCTGTCCTGGAAAAAGAACTGGAACCACAGGAGAGAATTGCCTTTATTTATGAAGATATTTCCTGGGAGCATACGTTAGCCGGTACGAATGCAATGAGTAAATGGCAGGATCGTGTACAGTAACTTACTGTAATAACATAATAAATTACTATTGCGGAGAGATAAAATGGCTGGTTTAAGGAATAACAACAACACACAGAATGCACAGTGGGCTGATTATGTGGGTGACATTCTTCGGGGGGCTCAGCCGATAAACCAGCTAGTACCTCAGCACCCTTATCTTAACGACGTCCCACTCATTGATGAGTTAAGGCATCAGAACACTCATCATGTTATTCCCTTGACACTTGATGTTGCAAAAAAAATACTCAGCCCAATAACATCATTTGATTACATTCATTTTATCACTACACATCCTTCAGGTATAAAAGATACACTCGCCTGGTTAGTTAACGCGGGTAAATTAATGACTGAGTTTGATGACAATGGGAAAATTATATTTAACCTTAATGCCTTAAAGTATACAAAAGCAAGTTACTTTGAAATACTTGGAGAGAAATATATAAAAATCACAACATCCAGCCCCTGGCTTTTAGAAAAGCTCGGTAAATATATTTTCTCTTCACGAGCGCCTCAAGTTCTGGAACTCGCTATTGGCTGGCGAGGAGCTTTATCTGAATCAATAAAAGGAGTTAAGTTCTGTATCTGGTTTTCAGTAGCCTGGAGAACCATAGAATTTATTATGAGTTCAGAGCGAGATCTGGTTAATTTTCTTGGCGATTTTTCAATGGATGTGGCCAAAGCAGTTATAGCCGGTGGTGTTGCAACCGCTATTGGAAGTCTGGCTTCTTTTGCCTGTGTTAGCTTTGGCTTTCCAGTAATTCTTGTCGGAGGAGCAATTTTACTGACAGGGATAGTGTGTACAGTTGTTTTAAATGAAATCGATGCTCAATGCCATTTATCAGAAAAATTAAAATATGCAATTAGAGATGGACTAAAACGGCAACAGGAACTTGATAAATGGAAAAGGGAAAACATGACTCCATTTATGTATGTTCTTAACACTCCACCCGTGATATGAGGATTAACCATGCGTTTACATGTTAAATTAAAAGAGTTTCTTTCGATGTTTTTTATGGCCATATTATTTTTCCCTGCATTCAATGCTTCTTTGTTTTTTACCGGAGTTAAACCTCTATATTCAATAATAAAATGCTCCACGGAAATATTTTATGATTGGAGAATGTTGATTCTGTGCTTCGGTTTCATGTCGTTTTCCTTTTTAAATATTCATGTAATTTTACTTACGATAATAAAATCATTCTTAATCAAAAAAACGAAGGTAGTCAATTTCGCCACAGACATAACAATACAGCTAACTCTTATATTTTTACTAATAGCTATCGTAATAGCACCTTTAATAGCTCCTTTTGTCACAGGATATGTCAATACTAATTATCACCCCTGCGGTAATAATACGGGAATTTTCCCAGGAGCAATCTATATTAAAAATGGCATGAAATGTAATAATGGATATATTTCTCGCAAGGAAGATTCAGCAGTTAAATAATTAAATATTCTAAAACAAACAGTTTTTAACTCCGGATTCCATGTCCTTTCTTGCACTGTCTTTGTCAAGAAAAATTTCTTATGCAAAGAATTTTGTATTATTGCCGCCAGAAATTCCTGGCGGCAGATATAATTTATTATTGATAGCGGTTAACCAAATCTTTTACCATCGCTTTATAGGTCTTTTGCTTAAGTTGCATGATTTGCTGCTCTGTCATATCAGTCGTACTGGCTTCATTCTTGTCGGGCAATGGTGGAAGCACTTTATATTCATAATTCACCGGCGACCAGGTAGCCCACTCACCTGTTGCCACATCCACCAGCGTGAAACGTACCAGGTAGCGCAGGGAGATAGCGTCAGTGAGTTTGTCATTTTTATAGTCGGACCATACTGTTGATTTCAGCGCAGAGTCATATTTTCCTGTCTGCAACATATCCTGGTAAACAATAATCGCTTTCTGATGTCCTTTTGCAGCCACAAAACGCAGTGCCTGCATCCAGTTCATATTCTCAGCACTGGCAACATCCTCGTTCTCATTTTTATCTTTGTTTTTGTTACAAGTCAGAGGCTTTTGCCTGTCCGGGATACCAGAGAATGTGGAAACAGTATAATATTTTCGCATCTCCTCCTGCATAATGGTTTCCGGTGCGCGGTTGCCGGATTGAACAAGTATTACAGGAGAATTAAGGGGAACGCGGAACTCATCTCCATCAAGCGCAGCTTGAATATCCTCTTCGGATACGGCCAGAGTGGTTTCATTACCGAATAAATCTTTGTCTGTCAGTTGCTGGGGAGTGTTTTTATTAATATTACTTTGTGTGACTTGAGCTTTTTTCTTCTTTTCATCAATAGAAGATTCAGAGGCACATCCTGCAAGCAGCGAGAATAACACACATATGCAACAAAGCTTTTTTGAATTCATAATTGGACACTCCCTCGCCTGTCATAATGATTAGAATATTTAGCATTGATAACGGACTCTAATTATATACCTCACTTAAATAATAACAAACAAAATCAATTTGAAATATACATTCATTTAATCAATATAAATTTATTCTCTAGAAATATATTTAAGCTGAATGGTTCGATATCATTATTGAATTTTAATGAATGAGACAACAAGCGAGAATCACGCACCTACGCCAGAGTAAAATCATTGAACAGAGAAATGGTGGAATTCAAATACAAAAAAACCGCAAAATTAAAAATCTTGCGGCTCTCTGAACTCATTTTCATGAGTGAATAGTGGCGGAACGGACGGGACTCGAACCCGCGACCCCCTGCGTGACAGGCAGGTATTCTAACCGACTGAACTACCGCTCCGCGTTGTGTTCCGTTGGGAACGAGGCGAATATTACGGATTGCCTCGACCTTCGTCAACGGTTTTTCTCATCTTTTGAATCGTTTGCTGCAAAAATCGCCCAAGTCGCTATTTTTAGCGCCTTTCACAGGTATTTATGCTCGCCAGAGGCAACTTCCGCCTTTCTTCTGCACCAGATCGAGACGGGCTTCATGAGCTGCAATCTCTTCATCTGTCGCAAAAACAACGCGTAACTTACTTGCCTGACGTACAATGCGCTGAATTGTTGCTTCACCTTGTTGCTGTTGTGTCTCTCCTTCCATCGCAAAAGCCATCGACGTTTGACCACCGGTCATCGCCAGATAAACTTCCGCAAGGATCTGGGCATCGAGTAATGCCCCGTGCAGCGTTCGTTTACTGTTATCTATTTCGTAGCGAGCACATAACGCATCGAGGCTGTTGCGCTTACCGGGAAACATTTTCCTCGCCACCGCAAGGCTATCGGTGACCTTACAGAAAGTATTGGTCTTCGGAATATCGCGCTTAAGCAACGAAAACTCGTAGTCCATAAAGCCGATATCGAACGCTGCGTTATGGATCACCAACTCCGCGCCGCGAATATAGTCCATGAACTCATCGGCTACTTCGGCAAACGTGGGCTTATCGAGCAAAAATTCATCGGCAATACCATGTACGCCAAAGGCTTCCGGATCCACCAGCCGATCGGGTTTGAGATAAACATGGAAGTTATTGCCCGTCAGGCGACGGTTCACCACTTCAACGGCACCAATCTCAATGATCTTGTGGCCTTCATAGTGCGCACCAATCTGGTTCATACCGGTGGTTTCGGTATCGAGAACGATCTGGCGTGTAATTGCAGTGCTCATAGCGGTCATTTATGTCAGACTTGTCGTTTTACAGTTCGATTCAATTACAGGAAGTCTACCAGAGATGCTTAAACAGGTAGAAATTTTCACCGATGGTTCGTGTCTGGGCAATCCAGGACCTGGGGGTTACGGCGCTATTTTACGCTATCGCGGACGCGAGAAAACCTTTAGCGCTGGCTACACCCGCACCACCAACAACCGTATGGAGTTGATGGCCGCTATTGTCGCGCTGGAGGCGTTAAAAGAACATTGCGAAGTCATTTTGAGTACCGACAGCCAGTATGTCCGCCAGGGTATCACCCAGTGGATCCATAACTGGAAAAAACGTGGCTGGAAAACCGCAGACAAAAAACCAGTAAAAAATGTCGATCTCTGGCAACGTCTTGATGCTGCATTGGGGCAGCATCAAATCAAATGGGAATGGGTTAAAGGCCATGCCGGACACCCGGAAAACGAACGCTGTGATGAACTGGCTCGTGCCGCGGCGATGAATCCCACACTGGAAGATACAGGCTACCAAGTTGAAGTTTAAGCCTGTGGTTTACGACATTGCCGGGTGGCTCCAACCGCCTGGCGAATTCGTGGCTTGTTTTTACTCTGTTTCATCGGATTTAGCGTTAAAGGAATAGTCCGTTTCCGGGCAACAATAAGTTGTAAGCAACCAAGCGCAGGAATATGCGCATTCAATAGTTTTCCTCCGTGTTTGTTCCACGGGAGAACGTGGAAACGGCTGGCGTGTAGCACTTCAAAATTCAACAAAGAGAGCCAGTCCAGCTGCCGCATCAGAGTAAACATCCGGCTGTTATAGGGCGAGGTTTTGCGCAATACCGGCACAAGTTTGCGTAATCCCATAAAACTGATGGGATTGAAGCCACTAATGACCAGCCAGCCATCATCAATCAATACCCGATCGGCTTCACGCAATAAACGATGCGGATCGGTGCACCACGGCAATGTATGTGCCAGTAGACAAACATCAACGGATTTATCGGCAAAAGGAAGATGAAGTGGGTCCGCCTGTACCTGGACGGGCATTCCTTGCGCAGAAACATTCACTTGATGAGAAACCGCGCACGCTTCGCAATTGATTTCTGCGCTTAAATTGCCAATCTTAAGCAGATGAAAACCATACATTTTAGTGAACCACGGGTTGAGCTGGCGCTCCAGCGCCTTGCGATAAAGCTTTCCCCAGGGCAAATCGCCCCAGCAATCAGGAGCCACGACAGTTTGAGGGACTCTTGCCGGTTTCATCACAACCTTCCGTTTCACACTGAGAGGTAATCTATGAATCTTAACAGTATTCCCGCCTTTGATGACAATTACATCTGGGTTTTGAATGATGAAGCAGGTCGCTGCCTGATTGTCGATCCCGGAGACGCAGAGCCAGTATTAAACGCCATTGCCGCCAATAACTGGCAACCGGAGGCCATATTTCTCACCCACCATCACCACGATCACGTTGGCGGCGTAAAAGAACTGGTGGAAAAGTTTCCACAAATTGTGGTGTATGGTCCACAAGAGACACAAGATAAGGGAACAACACAGGTAGTCAAAGATGGCGAAACTGCCTTCGTTTTGGGGCATGAATTTAGTGTAATTGCTACGCCGGGTCACACTTTAGGACATATCTGTTACTTCAGTAAACCTTATCTATTTTGCGGCGACACACTGTTTTCTGGTGGGTGTGGTCGGTTGTTTGAAGGGACAGCATCACAAATGTATCAATCACTTAAAAAGTTAAGTGCGTTACCTGACGATACATTGGTATGTTGTGCTCATGAATATACCTTATCAAATATGAAGTTTGCTTTGAGTATTCTTCCGCACGATTTGTCCATAAATGATTATTATCGTAAAGTTAAGGAGTTACGGGCAAAAAATCAAATAACACTACCCGTAATTCTGAAAAATGAGCGGCAAATTAATGTTTTTTTAAGAACAGAAGATATTGATTTAATTAATGTAATTAATGAAGAAACATTATTGCAACAACCTGAAGAGCGTTTTGCATGGTTAAGGTCAAAGAAAGATAGGTTCTGATAAAACTTTCTTGTCATCGGCTCCGTTCGCCGTTATGATCGGTCGTCTTTTAAGCAACTATTGACACACACATGAAGGCAAAAGCGATATTACTCGCCTCTGTCCTGCTCGTGGGTTGCCAGAGTACCGGCAACGTTCAACAGCACGCACAGAGCCTTTCTGCAGCTGGTCAAGGGGAAGCAGCAAAGTTTACAAGTCAGGCACGATGGATGGACGATGGGACGTCTATCGCGCCAGATGGTGACTTGTGGGCTTTCATTGGCGACGAGCTAAAGATGGGAATTCCGGAAAATGACCGGATTCGCGAACAGAAACAGAAATATTTACGCAATAAGAGCTATCTCCACGATGTAACTTTACGGGCAGAGCCGTATATGTACTGGATAGCAGGGCAAGTTAAAAAACGTAACATGCCTATGGAACTGGTACTACTACCCATAGTGGAGAGCGCTTTTGATCCTCACGCAACGTCTGGCGCCAATGCCGCAGGCATCTGGCAGATCATTCCGAGCACGGGGCGCAATTATGGTTTGAAACAGACCCGCAATTATGACGCGCGTCGCGATGTTGTTGCTTCAACAACTGCCGCGCTGAATATGATGCAGCGTCTGAACAAAATGTTTGACGGCGACTGGCTTCTGACCGTAGCGGCTTATAACAGCGGCGAAGGTCGGGTCATGAAGGCAATTAAAACGAACAAAGCGCGTGGGAAATCCACGGACTTCTGGTCGTTACCGTTGCCGCAGGAAACGAAGCAGTACGTGCCTAAAATGCTGGCATTGAGTGATATTCTCAAAAACAGCAAGCGTTATGGCGTACGTCTGCCAACGACCGATGAAAGCCGTGCTCTGGCGCGTGTGCACCTGAGCAGCCCGGTTGAAATGGCGAAGGTAGCAGATATGGCGGGGATTTCCGTCAGCAAGCTGAAGACATTCAACGCTGGCGTAAAAGGCTCCACGCTGGGCGCAAGTGGCCCGCAGTACGTGATGGTGCCAAAGAAGCATGCAGATCAACTGCGTGAATCTCTGGCTTCAGGCGAAATTGCTGCTGTACAGTCGACGCTGGTTGCCGACAATACGCCGCTTAACAGCCGTGTTTACACCGTACGCTCTGGCGACACGCTTTCAAGTATCGCTTCACGTCTCGGCGTAAGCACCAAAGATTTGCAGCAGTGGAACAAACTGCGCGGATCTAAGCTGAAGCCAGGCCAAAGTTTGACGATTGGTGCAGGCAGTAGCGCACAGCGACTGGCAAACAACAGCGATAGCATTACGTATCGTGTGCGCAAAGGCGATTCGCTTTCAAGCATTGCTAAACGCCACGGCGTGAACATCAAAGATGTGATGCGCTGGAACAGCGACACTGCGAATCTGCAACCAGGCGATAAGCTGACGTTGTTTGTGAAAAACAACAACATGCCAGATTCCTGACAAACCAGATAATAAAAAGGCACCGATTCCCCCGGTGCCTTTTTTATTTATGCCGCTTTATGTGCATCTACCATGATGATATCACTGGTGAAAAAGCCATCATTCTGCAAGGCAAAATACGTTCTCACCTCTGTCGATGCGCTCTGTTGGTAAATGCGAATAGCGTCTACTAACGCTTCTGGCGTACGCATTCTCGCGACCCATGAAGAAAATTCCAGCGGTAACTTATCTGTAATTAAATTATCAACTATCAGATTGGCTTCATTGATTAACGTCAACCACTCACCGCTGGCGTAGTTTCGTACGTGAGAGGTATCGCGTAATGCTTCTACCGTCTGTAACCAGATGTCGCGCACTGGGTGACCCGGAGACATTACGTCCATCACAATCAGCCTACCGCCAGGTTTCAATATCCTATTCACTTCTCGCAGTGCTGCACCAACATCATGCCAGTGATGGGCAGAATAACGGCTGATAACAATATCAAATGCGTTATCGGCAAATGGCAGACTTTCGGCATATCCCTGGCGGGTGGTGATATTTTTCAGTTGCCGGGCTTCGGCAGCTTGTGCCACGACATCCAGCATGTGGGCAGATAAGTCATACGCCACCACCGCGCTCACGTTTTGCGCAGCGCCAAACGTTGGTCTGCCCTGTGGCAGACCTGACATACCTTATTTATCAGGCTTGCCGGGACTGAATTCAACGAGTAGCGGATTGTGATCGGAAGCGCGCGTAACCAGTACAGAAGCTTCACTGACGTTCAGACCACGGTAGAAAACAAAATCGAGCGGGCGACCAAACGCCCGACGGCGCTGATCATCGGTAAAACGCACCTGGCGCAGCGACATTTCCCGCGCAAAGCGATATAACGCGTTCATCCTTCTACGGCTCCAGGCATTGAAATCTCCCGCCATAATGACCGGGCCGCTGTGGTGAGCTATCTGATCGCCAATAGGAAGTAACTGCTTACTATAGACATCCACGCCCAGACTGAAGTTGACGGCGTGTATATTAACCACCATCAACAGGCGGGTGTCAGGTAATGGATAGACCGTCACCAGTGCCGACTTCGCCAGACGCAAAATGGGTTCTCGTTCACGTAACGGGCAGCAATACACTGGATGTGCCGCCGAAAGGGTCATTACGCCAGAAGGATGTTGTGGCAGCACGAAAGCGGGTACCTGATCGGCGGCAAGATAGTTAGCGGTCGCAAACTGTACTAACTCTGGCGTTGTCTGCGCTTCCTGCAATAACACCAGATGTGCATCTTTGCCGTAGTTCTTTAATACCGACAACCATTCAGCGCGTTGCTGTTTGTATATGTTCCACACCAGGATCCGAATACGCTCTTCGGTACTTAACGGTTCCCCAGGTGGTAATGCCTGGCCGATGCTCGCAAAAGACCCCGGCGGTAAGATCCTTTCCGCAGGTTGTCCGGCAACATAGCGCATGGCATAGGTGTTTTTTCGCACTTTTGACTTTGAAACCTCTATTACGTCAACCCTTCCGCACTCGGGAGGGTTCTACTGTTATAGGGATTTTAGCTCACTCTTTCAACGAGCAATTGTATATTGTTATGTAAGCAAGTGCTTACACCGGTCAGAATTTTGCTCATTATGGAGAACATTAAATCGCATGACATATCACGCATCCTGATGGTTTAATGACAAATAAATTCAAAATATCTCTTCTATTTTGCAACAGGAGCAAAAATGAAAGCCACGTCGGAAGAACTCGCCATTTTTGTTTCGGTCGTCGAAAGCGGCAGCTTTAGCCGGGCAGCGGAACAATTAGGGCAAGCAAACTCAGCGGTAAGCCGGGCGGTGAAAAAGCTGGAGATGAAACTTGGCGTTAGCCTGCTTAATCGGACCACGCGACAACTTAGCCTGACGGAAGAAGGCGAGCGTTATTTTCGTCGCGTACAGTCAATTTTGCAGGAGATGGCAGCGGCAGAATCAGAAATTATGGAGACGCGTAATACACCGCGTGGACTGTTACGGATCGATGCCGCAACTCCAGTGGTGCTGCACTTTCTGATGCCGTTAATTAAGCCTTTCCGTGAACGCTATCCGGAAGTCACTTTGTCGCTAGTCTCCTCCGAAACGATTATTAATTTGATCGAAAGAAAAGTGGATGTCGCGATACGCGCTGGTACGTTAACGGATTCCAGCTTACGTGCCAGGCCGTTATTTAACAGTTATCGAAAAATTATCGCCTCCCCCGATTATATTTCCCGCTACGGGAAGCCAGAAACGATCGACGATTTAAAGCAACATATTTGCCTGGGATTCACTGAACCCGCTTCCCTCAATACCTGGCCGATAGCCCGTAGCGATGGACAATTACATGAGGTGAAGTACGGTTTGTCATCCAATAGTGGGGAAACACTGAAACAGCTTTGCCTGAGTGGCAACGGGATTGCGTGTTTGTCCGACTACATGATCGACAAAGAAATCGCTCGCGGAGAATTGGTGGAGTTAATGGCAGATAAAGTGTTGCCAGTGGAAATGCCATTCAGTGCCGTCTATTACAGCGACCGTGCGGTAAGTACGCGCATCCGGGCTTTTATCGATTTCCTTAGCGAGCATGTAAAAACAGCTCCCGGAGGAGCTGTCAGAGAGGCTTAATCCCATTCAGGAGCCAGACCTTCCGGGCTAACCAGGCGGTCGTTGCAATCCAGTGCGGCGATCGCTTTTTTATCTTCGGCATCAAGCTGTAAATTTTGTGCCTTAAGATTACTTTCCAGGTTTTTACGTTTAGTAGAAGAAGGAATTACTGAGTAACCTTCCCCCATAGCCCACGCCAGAATCACTTGTGCCGGAGTCGCATTGTGTTTAGCTGCGATACGAGCAATAACCTCATCTTTCAGGGCCTTACCATACGCCAGCGTCATATAGGAAGTAATATGGATGCCGTGCTGTTTAGCCCAGGCAACCACTTTACGGTTTTGCAGATAAGGAGAGAGTTCAATCTGGTTAGTAGCGATGTTTTCAGCACCAACAGCAGCAATCGCTTTTTCCATCAACGGGATCGTGAAGTTGGAAATACCGATCTCACGCGTCAGCCCTTGTTTTTTGGCTTCCAGCAGCGCCTGCATAAACTCTTCAACAGAGACTTCATCGTTTGGTGACGGCCAGTGGATTAGCGTCAGATCAACATAATCGGTACGCAATTTTTGCAGGCTCTCTTTCAGACTTGGGATCAATTTGTCTTTGCTGAGATTTTCAATCCAGATTTTAGTGGTGATGTAGAGTTCATGACGTGGCACGCCACTTTCTGCAATCGCCTGACCTACTGCGGCTTCGTTATCATAGATTTGTGCGGTATCAATTGCGCGATAACCAAGTTCAAGCGCCGTTATCACAGATGAAATAACAACGTCGTCTTTCAGACGGAAAGTACCTAAACCAAATGCAGGGATAGCCATAATATGCCTCTTTTAATGCTATTTTCGTTAACTGAGGTGATTATGGGCTTCAGACTGTTGAGGAAAAAGAGCGTAAAATGCAGAGGATTTTTGCGATTCTGGCAATAATAGATATACAGACGAAAAAAAACCTCGAGCGTTAACTCGAGGCTTCTTAATAAGTGGCGGAACGGACGGGACTCGAACCCGCGACCCCCTGCGTGACAGGCAGGTATTCTAACCGACTGAACTACCGCTCCACCGAATTCTTTTACAACCACCGGTTTTATGACCGGCTTACTGCTTAATTTGATGCCTGGCAGTTCCCTACTCTCGCATGGGGAGACCCCACACTACCATCGGCGCTACGGCGTTTCACTTCTGAGTTCGGCATGGGGTCAGGTGGGACCACCGCGCTACGGCCGCCAGGCAAATTCTGTTTTATCAGACCGCTTCTGCGTTCTGATTTAATCTGTATCAGGCTGAAAATCTTCTCTCAATCCGCCAAAACAGCTTCGGCGTTGTAAGGTTAAGCCTCACGGTTCATTAGTACCGGTTAGCTCAACGCATCGCTGCGCTTACACACCCGGCCTATCAACGTCGTCGTCTTCAACGTTCCTTCAGGACTCTCAAGGAGTCA
>OIEK01000047.1_pt1 | contig 102003 bp, 94 predicted proteins | sample 1581821 | NCBI WGS metagenome assembly OIEK01 (sample SAMN03281017, study PRJEB24777) | human gut metagenome | isolation source: fecal sample PR221 from 1 month old male Chinese infant, caesarean... | reverse complement strand
TGTTGATAAATGTCCACATTACTATCTAATATGCCACTTTCATTTTTTAAAGTAATGGTTCCCGCATTCGGATGAATCACTAGCTGTAAATGCCCTGTTAAAAAACATTTGGTCATACGTCGAAGTATAGACGTGAAAAGAATCATTAGCAATTGTTTTGGTATAAGGCGCTTCTGCTTGATCAACAGGAACGATAATGAAACGATCGCCAATCATACAACAACCTTCTGCGGAAGAATAAGGATTAGAGCCGTCATTTGCTACCAACAAGAAGGTGTTCGTTTCAGTTAAGAAAGGGGCTAAACGTTGTTTTACTTCTTCAGAAATAGTCAGAGACATTTGCCTCACTCCTTTAAATAGTATGTAAAAGGAAGAGGGTAGCTTGTCGCTATGCCGCTCTTCAAAGGTTTTATTATTTGCTTGTTTCTTTACTGCTTTTTTTGAAAAGAGCAATAGAAAAGGCGACAACTAAGACAACTGTTGCAGCTAAAACAAATGGATTTTTTGTTGCTGATGTGAACCCTAGGACTGTTGAACCAATCGCACCTACGTAAGATAAAATAATCGCTGCTTTCTTTGGTGTTGAAAGTTCTGTAAAGCTATCGCGGAAGGCGACACCTAAACCTAAAGCGCCAATAAAGGCAAACATCCCAAAAATAATGTGTAAAAAGACCATGAATTTCACCTCCAACAGTCAGTATAGAGAGAAATGGCTAGTTTGTAAACTAATTGAGCTTACTTGTGTTATTTATCACTTGATAAATGTCTTTGCCAATGCAAAAAAATCAACGTACGATCAATCGGCAGTACGTTGTTTTTTAGTTTAATATAATTAGGAAGCAGAAGCCTTATTTTGCTGGATTTTTTTGATCGATTCTTCTGTTGGCGTCACATATAACGTTCGTTGGTTTTCATAAATCACATAACCTGGTTTTGCTCCATTGGGTTTGTGCACATGTTTTACTTGGACATAGTCGACAGGCACTTGTGAAGAAAGTCGATATTTTGAAAAATAAGCTGCTAGAAGTGCGGCTTCAGTAAGGGTTTCTTCGCTAGGATGTGCGTCACGAATAATTACATGAGATCCAGGAATATCTTTGGCATGGAGCCAATAATCAGTTTTTTTAGCGGTTCGTAAAGTCAATTGATCATTTTGCAAATTGTTTTTTCCAACGAGAATAGGTGTGCTATCTGTGGCATAAAAAAGATCGGGTTGGCTTTTTTTCGGCTGTTTTTGTTTTTTATTTTTTTTACGTTTTAAATAGCCTTGCTCAATCAGTTCTTCACGAATCACTTCAATGTCCATTGGTGTCGCAATTTCAAGTTGTGCCACAACTGACTCTAAATAAGAAATTTCTTGTTGCGTTTGCTGAATTTGTGTCTTAACAACTCGGACAGCATTTTTCAATTTTTGATATTTTTGAAAATATTTTTGTGCATTTTGATTAGGTGAAAGTGCAGGATTTAGCGAGATACGCAACGGTGCATTTTCTTCATAATAATTTGGTAATTCCACCTCGGTGGCTCCTTTTGGGACTTGTGCCATGAAGGTTGTTAATAGTTCTCCGTCGCGACGGTAATTTTCAGCGTTTTCTGTATCGGCTAAGGTTTGTTGTAATTTTTTAAGTTTCTTTTGATTTCTTTTTAGTTCATTTTCAATTTTGCGAATTAGTTCGCCGCCTTGTTGTTTGACACGGTCTTTCTCTGCTTTACCAGAATAAAAGGCATCTAGTAATTCACTGAGTGTCGCATACGTTGTTTGTTCACCAACTAATGATTGATAAGGAATGGGCGTAAAATATTCTTTTTTTTCAGTAACTGTTAATGTCGGTACAACAGCTTCAGTGACTGAGGACCAAAATTCCGTCCAGATGGCCATTTTTTCATTTGGTTGTGCAAGTAAACGGGCACTTAATTCGTCTGCTGTATCTTTGCCTAGACCTTGGAAATGTTGTTGTAAATAGCGTCCGTTTAATTCAGGAGCTGTAGAAAGAAGCGCAAAGACTTCTTCTTTTGCGGCCGTGAGCGGATTAAGCCCCATTGGTTTTGGCGGTTCAATATAAGTTGCTCCAGGAAGCAACGAACGATAACTATTTTGGCTCATTCCAATGTGTTTTATCGCATCTAAGATTTTTCCAGAAGATTGGTTAACTAAAACGATTGTACTGTGACGTCCCATTAATTCAACAATCAAAACAATATTTTGTAAGTCACCTAGTTCATCTCTTTTTGAAAAGGTGAAGTGAATCACGCGATCATTTTCTATTTGTTGAATCGTTTCTAAAATGGCACCGTCCAGAAATTTTCGTAACATCATCACAAAATTAGGAGGTGTTTCCGGATTGCTATAGGTAATTGTAGATAGTTGTATGCGCGCATAACTAGGATGTGCTGATAATAATAATTTATGGTTTTTACCTTTCGCACGAATGACTAAAACGACTTCGTTTTCATAAGGCTGATGGATTTTTGAAATCCGGCCACTTACGAGTGTTTCTGTCAACTCATGAACCATGCTATGAGTAAATACGCCATCAAATGACATAATAAATCCCTCGTTTCTTTCCGACTAATAGCTTTATTATAGCGGAGTTTTTGAATTTAAGAAAGAAGCTTGTTAAAAAGGAGTTGGGTTTTCCTTAGAAAGCTGGGGAAGTTTGCTGGTTTTTTTAGTAATTAAAGCGCAAGGGTAGGCAAGAAAGAAAATGATTAGTATAATAGATAAGAACTAAAAGCGAGGAGCGATTAGAAGTTGAATAATTTTATGGAAGAACTAAAAGAGGCACTTTATGAATTAAGACAAAGAAAACTGTTAATGATTACCGCTATTGTAGCATTAGTATTAATAATTGGCTCAATCATTTTTATTCCAACGATGCAAAAAAATATTCGAGCTGCTCAAGTTGAATCGTTAGTCGCAGGACCCATCAAATCAGAGAAAGTCAGTGTCTTAGATTACAAAACAGCAGACAAGAAAATCCAAGAAACAGGAGCCATGTCAGTCATGTTTGCTAAACCATCTGGCAAGCAATACGATCAAATGGTGAAGCTGTTTAATTCAGATAAAATGAATGAATTTCATCGATCGCTGTATATCTATCCGTTAATTTATAATGCTGGCAAAGCACAAGAGCAATACAATGTTAGCGGCGATGAGATTACGCTTGTTTTCTTTGAAAACGGCAAAGAAAAGACACGGACGGTTGTCGAAAAATCTATGGATTTAAAAACACAATTAATACCAGAATTAAATCGATTACCAATGGCTGGCGTTTTGAAAGACCAGCAAAAAGCGGCGCAAGAAGCTGAAAAAGAAGCAGCAAAGACCGCTGAAACACAGACGACGACCAGCACGACTGGCGTTGCTCAATCTACTGAAACGACGACAGAAAGCACTGATACAGTACCAGAAACTGGTGAATAATAGCTAGCTATGTTAAACTTAGACTGTAGAAAGTTTTAAGGAATTAGAAAGAGGGGATTTTCGATGGCATTAGTAATTTCAATGACGATTTTAGTAAGTTTATGGCTGATTCAATCGCAAAAACAAGCAGTTAAAGTTCCCGTGAAAATTGAAAGAAACCGAAACAATTAAGTGGTAAATATGCTGAAATAAAGAAAAACGAGCCTCTCATAAGAGTGGCTCGTTTTTTAGAAGTAAAAGAAATGCAAGAAAATAAAAACTTTTTCTTGACGAACAAAATCAATATAGTGTAGACTACCTTTAACAACATAACTAGGAGGGAAAATACATGACACAATTATCTAACGTAAAAGAAATGCACCAATCATGGCAAAACTGGCGTAGATAGTTGTATGTATGATTCTTTCATAGATACAACTTTAGAAGACTTATTCTAAAAAGTGTATCTATGCTGGTTATATTCAAGAAGAAAAAACGACCACATAGAGGACCCATCTATGTGGTTTTTGTTTTGCATAAAAACAACGACCACTCCTAAACACTTAGGATAAGTCGTTGTTTTTTTTGCTACGAATCACTACGATTGGCACGAAGTGACAGAGTAGATGCAGGCTGCGTATACTCGCCGCAGTTTGGCCTTCAAGAGTGATGAGTAGCACAAGGTGAACGAAGAGAACGTTGTCCCATTCGTAGAAAAAGTACTCCTGCGATTCTCACCAAAGTTGCGATCCTCGTCGCAGTTAAATCCTGACAAGCACTACGATTGGCACAAAGTGACAGAGTAGATGCAGGCTGCGTATACTCGCCGCAGTTTGGCCTTCAAGAGTGATGAGTAGTACAAGGTGAACGAAGAGAACGTTGTCCCAATCGTAGAAAAAGTGCTCCTGCGATTCTCACCAAAGTTGCGATCCTCGTCGCAGCTAAATCCTGACATTTGTAAAAAAGTGTTCCTAGGATTTTGACTAAGCAGAGGATTACGAATCTCAGTTTCACTTTCAACGGAAGAAACGCCCTATAGATAATGGTTTTATTATTAAAAAGAAAAAGTTGCCAAACAAAAGGGCAGTTAGGAGAATGCAAAATGAAAAATAAACGTTTAACGTTTGTCGTGTCTTTATTAGCTATTTATTTAATTGGTGCTTTTTTTGTGAATCAAAAAGTGACGAATTCAAAGAAAGAAACAGTTACTGTAGGGGTTCTGCAGTTTGTCAGTCACCCCGCATTGGATGAAATTTATAAAGGTGTTGAGGAAGGGTTAAAGGAAAATGGCTATGACAAAGGCAAAAACTTAGAAATTATTTTTCAAAATGGTCAAGCCGACCAGAGTAAGTTAGCAATCATGAGTCAACAATTAGTACAAAAAAAGGCAGACGTTTTAATTGGTATCGCCACGCCAGCTGCGCAAGCGTTAGCCAACACTACCCAAGAAATCCCGATCATTTTAGGCGCCATTACGGACCCTGTTAGTGCTGGATTGGTGAAAGACAATCAAAAGCCAGGCGGTAACATCACGGGTGTTAGTGATCAATCACCTTTGTCAGCCCAGATGGATTTACTAAAAGAATTGATACCAGCTGCCAAAAAAATAGGTATTCTCTATGCTTCCTCAGAAGAAAACTCTCGATACCAAGTAGCTGAAGTGCAGAAAGCAGCTGAAGCCAAAGGATTGACAGTGAAAACATATGCTGTGCCATCAAGTAATGAAATTGCACAAACGGTTCAAGTGATGACTAAGGAAACAGATGTGATTTATATACCAACTGATAATACGATTGCTAATGCCATGCAAACGGTAGTCGGAGAAGCAAATCGAACCAAGACGCCGATTATTCCTTCGGTGGATACAATGGTAGAACAAGGCGGTTTAGCAACTGTAGGGATTAATCAATATGCATTGGGGGTACAAGCCGGCAAAATGGCAGCAGAGGTTCTGTCTGGAAAAAGTCAACCAGCAACTACACCCATTTATACCTTTAATACAGGCGACACAATTATCAATGAAAAACAAGCTCAAAAGTTAGGAATTACGATTCCCGCAGAGTTAGCAAAAAAATCGAAATTGATTAACTAATTATCAAAGAAAGTAGGAGAAGCGATGATTGTTTCAGCAATTGGACAAGGAATGTTATGGGCCTTGTTAGGACTAGGTATTTTTATGACTTATCGTATTTTAAATTTTCCAGATATGACCACAGAAGGTTCATTTCCGTTAGGAGGGGCGGTTTGTGTAACTGCCATTACAACAGGGGTTTCACCATTTGTAGCGACTCTTTTAGGGGTCGGAGCAGGAATGCTTGCCGGTTTAGTGACTGGTTTACTATTTACAAAAGGAAAAATTCCAATTATTTTAGCAGGAATTTTAGTGATGTCTGGTTTAAATTCCGTGATTTTATTTGTGATGAAATCGCCAAATAAGTCTTTATTAAACCAACCGAAGATTCAAGATGTTTTTCAAAAAATGGCCTTACCAGATTATTATGATACTATTTTTTTAGGGATTAGTGTTTTGGCTGTGGTAATGATTTTACTGTTATTTTTCTTTAACACTAGTTTAGGACAAGCCTATATTGCGACAGGTGACAATGAAGAAATGGCTCGCTCGATTGGCATTCAAACGGATCGCATGAAAATTTTAGGATTGGTTTTATCGAATGGCTTGATTGGCTTATCTGGCGCTTTGATTGCCCAAAATGATGGATATGCGGATGTAAGTAAAGGAACCGGTGTCATTGTGATTGGCTTGGCTTCACTCATTATTGGTGAAGTACTGTTTGGAGAATTAACGTTTGGTGAACGGCTGATGGCGATTGTTGTAGGGAGTATTATTTATCAACTATTGATTTTATTAGTGATTAAATTAGGCTTTGATACGACGTATTTGAAAATCTTCTCAGCAGTGATTTTAGCAATCTGTTTAATGATCCCACAATTGAAAAAAGCATTACGACTACACGACTTTTCTGATAAGGGGGAAACGAAATGAAACCAGTTGTTGAATTAAAAAATGCGACAAAAATCATTGATAATGGGATGAATGAAAAAAAAGTGATTTTGGATCATGTGAACTTAGCCATTTATCCTGGGGACTTCATTACTGTTTTAGGTGGAAATGGCGCAGGCAAGAGTACGCTATTCAATAGTTTAGCAGGAACTTTGACACTAACAGAAGGACAATTTTTAATTGAAGGAGTCAATCGCACCAATCTTTCTGAAGTCAAACGGGCCAAATCTCTAGCGCGTGTTTTTCAAGATCCTAAAATGGGGACAGCACCAAGAATGACTGTGGCAGAAAATTTATTGCTTGCCATGAAACGCGGACAAAAACGTCCCTTAACATTACGGAAGATAAATGAGCAACGCGCCTTGTTTACAAAAATCTGCCAAGAAGTTGGCAATGGCTTGGAAAATCATCTGGATACACCGACAGGTAACCTTTCTGGCGGTCAACGCCAAGCCTTAAGTTTATTAATGGCCACTATCACAAAACCAGAATTATTACTTTTAGATGAGCATACTGCTGCCTTAGATCCCAAAACATCCAAGCAGTTGATGCACTTAACGGAACAACGGATTGAAGAAGGGAACTTAACTTGTTTAATGATTACCCATCGAATGGAAGATGCTTTACGATATGGCAATCGTTTAATTGTTTTACAAAAAGGTAAAATTGTTCAAGATTTAAACGCTGCTGAAAAAGCACAATTAACGCTACAAGATTTGTTGCTGTTCTTTGAAGAAGTAGAATAAAAAACAAGCTCGTTTTCTGAGCTTGTTTTTTTTTATTTTTTGACCAATCGGAAGAGTCGCTTGGGGAAAAAACGTTTGACAATTCGTTCCAGTAGCGAGGTCACCATAAAGCCCGCTGCGATAGCTGCAGCAGTAAAGACAACTTTTAAAATCAACTGCAAACCGTCATCAATATTTCCTAACAAAATGCTCCGAACCGCTTGATAGGCAGGGCCTCCTGGCACTAAAGGAACCAAACTTGGAATATAAAAAATAATCATCGGCATTTTTTTGTAACGGGAAAAAAAGATACTAGCGATTCCTAACCCGACCGTTCCTAAAAAGTTTGCAAAGGTTTGACTAGCATCAAAAGTTTGCGTTAAGACATAATAAATCATCCAGCCTGTCATGCCAGTAATGCCACAAGCCACCAGTGCTTTACGAGGAATGTTCGTAATAATACCAAACGTCACAGTCGCTAAAAAACTAAAGAGAAGATGAAAAATTAGTTCCATTTGAACACTCCTTACATAAATAATTTAAAAATCAAGGCAATTCCCAGGCCAACAGACCCAGCAATAAAAATAGCTTCTGTCCCTCGCGCCGTCCCGCTGATGAGATGGCCCGCTAAAATGTCGCGAAAAGAGTTCGTAATCGCCACACCTGGAACTAACGGCATCACCGCACCAATAATAATATTATCGATGTTGACCGCTAAGTGAAAATGCACAGCCAAATAGGCCAACAAACCAATGACAAAAGCGGCTGCGAATGAATCGAGGTAAGGAACTTGGAATAACTTTTGGGTAAAAAGATAACTGGCATACCCAATCACGCCAACAAAAAAAAAGTTGCAATAAAATCTTGCCAAGTGCCACCAAAAATGTACATTAACGTACAACTAACAATCCCGGCTGCTAACAAGCGTAACGAAATTGAAAAAGTGGGGGTATCTGTTTCTAATAGAGTTAAGCGCTGATAAAGCTCTGGCAAAGTAATCTCTTTTTGCGCAAATTCTCTTGATAATTGATTGACAAGGCTAACTTTTTCCAAATTAATCGAGCGCTGGGGGATGTTTTCTAATTGCGTATAATTACTGGAACGAAAACCCACGAAAATCCCTGTAGCCGTCGTGTAACAAACGCTCTCTGGCTCGTCAGCATTTGTAGCAATCCGAGTAATTGTATCTTCGGTTCTATATACTTCAGATCCGCTTTCCAGCATAATTTTTCCAGCTAAAATGCATGTATCAATAATTAATTGTTTTCTTTTTTCGCTATTAACCAAAGGAATGGCTCCTTTCATTTCGAGTTCACTTTTAGTGTATCATTTTTTTTAAGAACTGTACGCAATTTAAAACAGAGATAGAAAAAAAGTGTGATTTTTTACAAAAATGAAACGAATCTTAAGAATAAATGAAAACAAATAAGGAATTAGTAAAAATTATGGGTTAGTTGTAAGAATCTAGGATCTTTCCTTGCATTTTAGTAGGAAACATCCTATCCTAAACATAGAAAAACAAAGGGGTCAATAAAAATGGACAACCAATGGTTACTCTACGGAATTAGCAGTGTCGTATTAATTATTTTAATCAGAAGAACAATCCTATCAGGAAACATCGTATTAAGTTGTTTGTTGGGAGCGATTTTGCTGATTCAAGTAGTGGGAGTAGCTCTCTGTGCACAGCAGAAAAAGAAAAATGAACATACAAAAGAACTACCTTCTTCTAAAGTACATCAATAGAAGAAGGTAGTTTTCTCTTATAGTAAATCAAATTTTTTCAAGCCATTAACAATGCCATTCTCAGTATTTTTAGTTGAAATAAAGGTGGCTTTTTCTTTTAGTTCTTCTCGCGCATTACCCATGGCAATTCCATAATCACAGGCCTCAAACAGCGCCAAATCATTGATGCCATCACCAAAGGCATAAGTCGGAATGCCGGTTAATCCCAAGGTGTTAAAAAGATTTTTGACACCAGAGCCTTTAGAGACCCCTTTACGAACAATATCTATTGAAAAAGGACCATTGCGATAAAAGGTCAATTCAGGAAACCGCTCATAGTAATATTCATCATCATCGCCATGTTGACTTAAGACCAACATCATGTTGACGGCATCATTCTCATAACCTGTGGGATCAATTTCTGGAACAGCTGAATGAATATAATCATAGGCTTGTTTCACTGTGCCAGTATGCCCTGTACAAAAAATACGGCGCTCATTGTAAAAAGCCAATTCATGACCACGCTGTTTGACATGTTCATGCAGTGAAACACATTCCTCTGTTGTAAATTCATCTGAATAAATCGTTTTTCCTTCATAATGAATAAATTGCCCGTTCATTACAATCGCAGAATCAATGCCACTGGCTTTCATAATTGGCTGAATCTCACACAAGGTCCGTCCTGTCGCAATTAAAGGTAAAATTTGATTGTCTTTCAAGGCCGCCACTGCTGCGGTAATCTCAGGAGTTATTTGCGATGTTCCATCTAACAAAGTTCCATCTAAATCAAAAAAAGTAATAGCTTTCATTTTATCCATACCCTAACATCCTCTCTACGCTTGTTATTTTAACAAACTTTTCTGAAAAGACAATGGGTTCCTTTCGTTTTCTTTAAAAGAGCAGGAAAAAAAGTGATTTTTGATGGTTCTGTAAAGGATTTTTGAAGAAATATAGAATCGGTTGGTACAAATTCAATTTTAGAGTATACTACAATAGAGCAGTTTTATGAAAAGTGAATAAGGAGTGAATGAAATGAATATATTAATGATTGAAGACAATGAATCCGTCTCAGAAATGATGCAAATGTTTTTCTTAAATGAAGGGTGGGAAGCTACCTTTAAAGATGATGGCAAAGAAGGATTGGCGACTTTTCTTGCTTCGCCAGAAAAATGGGACATGATTACGTTAGACTTAAACTTACCTAGTATGGATGGGATGGCTGTTTGTCGTGAAATTCGCAAAGTTTCAGCCAATGTTCCCATTATTATGTTGACCGCTCGTGATTCTGAAAGTGACCAAGTAATTGGCCTTGAAATGGGTGCGGATGATTATGTGACAAAACCATTTAGTCCATTAACTTTGATTGCACGGATGAAAGCTCTACATCGTCGTGCCGAGGTGGCAGAGGCTGCGCATGATACGTCTGAGAATACAGATGAAACATTTGATGTGATTACGGATCATTTTAAAATGAATACGAAAACACGAGAAACATATTTAGATAATCAATTAATTGAAGGCTTAACACCTAAAGAATTTGATTTGCTATACACTTTAGCAAAAAAACCACGCCAAGTCTTTTCACGCGAACAACTACTAGAATTGGTTTGGGACTATCAATACTTTGGCGATGAACGGACAGTTGATGCCCATATCAAAAATTACGACAAAAAATTGAAAAAGTAGGTCCTCAAGTCATCCAAACGGTTTGGGGCGTAGGGTATAAATTCGACGATTCAGGTGTTGCTTAATGAAGTATTTGTATCAACAATTACTTGCTTTTATAGGTGTGATCGCTCTGATTATTCTCATTGTCGGAACGTCTTTCACACAATTGACCAAGCGCACAATGCAAGAAAATAACTATGAACAGCTATATGGTTATGCAGAATCGGCTTTAGAAACACGTGACTTTTTTATTAATGTCGCAGGCGTTTCGGATCGAGATGTTTTATCCTATTCATTTCAGTTGACTGAACGTGTACTCCAGAAGCAAGATGTGCAATTTGTGTTTATTAACAAGGACCGCGAAGTGCAGTACCCACCAGTTGATAGCACAAAAAAATTAGACTTTTCCTTAATCGATAAAAATTGGGATCAAATCATGAAAGGCAATCGTGTTTATGCAACAGAAAACATTGATATTTACGGGGCCCGAAATACTTCGTCCTATGTAATGTTACCGGTGTATGCATCAAATCAGTCTTCTGATAAAAAAGTGATTATTGGTTCACTCGTTATTACACAACCTGCCAAAAACGTTGACCGAAGTGTTCAGTCCGTGACACAAAACTTGATTAAAGGCTTTATTTTTTCTGGTGTGATTGCCTTGTTACTAAGTTATCTATTTGCGACTTTCCAAGTGAAACGAATTAATCGGATGCGTAAAGCCACCAAAGAAATTACTAGTGGAAATTTTGATATTCAATTACCGGTTCATGACAAAGATGAATTTGATGACCTAGCAGAAGATTTTAATAAAATGGCCGCGTCTTTAAAAGAATCACAAGAAGAAATCAATCGGCAAGAAGAGCGCCGTCGTCAATTTATGGCGGATGCCTCTCATGAAATGCGGACGCCTTTAACAACTATTAATGGCTTGTTAGAGGGATTGCAGTATAATGCTATTCCTGAAAATCAAAAAGAGAATGCGATTAAACTGATGCAGAATGAGACCGCTCGCTTGATTCGCTTAGTCAATGAAAATCTTGATTATGAAAAAATTCGGACCAACCAGATTCAAATTGTTGTGAAGAAGTTCAACGGAACAGAAGCTTTAGAAAATATTGTGACTCAACTAACGGCCAAAGCTGAAGCCGCCGGTAATCAATTGTATTTAGACACCACCGAACCAATTGATGTGTATGCCGATTATGATCGTTTCGTTCAAGTAGTTGTCAATATTGTTCAAAATGCCATCCAATTTACTGAAAATGGCGAAATTCATATTGCTTTAGAAAAAGGCTATTTAGAAACTATTGTCCGTATTTCTGATACAGGAATCGGCATGACGGAAGAGCAAATTCTGAATATCTGGGATCGTTATTACAAAGTAGATCCATCCCGTAAAAATACGAAATATGGAGAATCAGGATTAGGCTTACCAATCGTTCAACAATTGGTCCGTTTGCATAAAGGAAAAATCAATGTTGAAAGTGAACTTGGTAAAGGCACCACATTTATTATTTCATTTCCTGATGTTGAAATTACTGAAAACTAAAGAAAACGTCTGGTCACAATCAGTGCCAGACGTTTTTTTAGTTTAATAACGCATGTAGAGACAGAGGGTGCACATAGGGACTATCAATAATTTGTGGATCTTTTGTCAGAAATAGCAAGCGCTTGTTTCTTTTTTGAACTGCTATTTTTAATTGAGGTAAAATTTCTTGACGTTGTCCAATCGTTAATGAAGAAAAGATGTCATCAATCACTAACGTACTTGTTTTTGAAAGCAAAAGTTGTATTATGCGCATTTTAATTTTTTCAAAAGTCGTAAAAGAAGTAAATGAACGACCAAGTAAGGCAGGTTCTAATTGGAACACCTGGAAAGCTTCGGCTAGAACTACTTTTCGATCCCGTTCTTTGATCGTACTAGCGATAAATAAATTTTCTTCTAATGGCAAGTAGGGCAGAAAGGTTTCACTAGAAGAAAGCCTAGTAATGGTTAGTTGGTTTGTTTGGAAAACATCGGCCAATGCGAGTTCTTGTTCTGGAGCAGAATAAATGATTCCATAAACTTCTCGCAAAGCTAACGCGTCGAATGAGGATTTTTTTTTCGGTTGTTTTTTTGAATGATGGTGTGACATTCATAGAAAATCCCTCCCTTATTTCTGATGTGTGCGTAAATAAATCAATGTAAAAGGAGTCCCGCAAACAAGAGGAATACCAAGCAAGATTAAGCAGTTAACAAAGCAATTACGGATTGTATAAAGTGACTGCATACTTTTAAAATCAAAAGAAAACGCTTGGATCGTTTGAATCCCTAAATGCTGGATATTTGTAATCGTGACATCCTGGTCGGTACTTTTAGCTAAAAATGCTGGAGTTTCCAAATGAGACCACTGTAAAATAGCATCACGAGCAGCCCAAAGAACAGTATTATACGTTTCTTGAAACATTAAAGTGAAAAGTAAAAAACTGAAAATTCCTAATAGAGCCGGTAAACATAACTCTAGTAAGAGCTGTTTGGTGACATACATATTTGAAAAGTGCATGTGATACCATGTATGTATTTCTTCCTTTTTTATGCGTAATGTCACATACATCAACAGAAGAAAAGTAACACCAAAGAAAATGACACTACCTAGATAGAGGTGCCAATAGTATTGGATCAGTTGGTAATGGTAACTAGTTTGTTTTTCAATATCGACAAAGTCTGGCATCGTTCGTAAAAACTCTTTTTCAAAATCAATTAAGTTAAACAGACCAGTCAATAAGAAAGAGAACAGGAAGAAGAAGAGTGCGGTGATTAACGTGATTTTTTTATGATAAAAACTACTAGCTGTAGCGTAACGGACACTTCTCATCAACTTTCACCTCTCTAAACTATCTTTAGTATAGTGAAATAATATGAATTAATTATGAAAAAGTAGCAAAAAAGCTTGAGCAAATTGCTCAAGCTTTTTGAAGATTTATTTACCAGTTTTTTGATAGCCTTGATAACTGTCAGTGTGATATTCATCAACGGTTGATTTATTATTGTTTTTACTGTAAACACTCGTTGATTTTTCACCTTTTTCTTTTTCAATTGCTTCCAGTTGTTGCAATTGGTTCTTGTAATCATAGTCTTCTGGGTTAACTGGTTTTAAGCCGCTATTGGTATAGAAACGAAGCAAGTCACCGTTAGTAATTTGGTCAGACGTTTCTAATTGTTTCGTCGCTTTGGCTTTTAAATCAGCGACTTCTTTCTTAACTTCTTCGGTTGGTTCTGTAATTAAAGTGCCTGTTTTAGTATCGTAAATGCTAGAACCTAAAATAGTATATTTAGGTGTTACAACATTGCCGTTGCGGAAAGCAACGATTTGATTGTGTTGTTTAGAGAATAAATCTTGGCCTAACTGAATGTAGTTTTTCGTATCGACACCAAGCAAGTGTAGAAGGGTTGGTAAGGCATCAACTTGGCCGCCATACGTATGGTTCACACCGCCATTTTCTTGACCAGGAACGTGAATCATATAAGGAACACGTTGCATATTGGCGTTGTCAAAATCGTTCCAATCTGCTTTGGTTTTACCTACTAATTCTGCTAAGTTTTGGTTTCTTGAATTAGAAACCCCATAGTGATCGCCATAAAGAACAATGACTGAGTTTTCATAGAGACCTGAAGATTTCAAGTAGTTAAAAAATTCTTCGACCGCTTTATCTAAATAATTCGCTGTTGCAAAGTAACCATTAATTGTTTCGTCAGAGGTTTTTGCAATTGGGAATCCTGCTTCATCGTTTGTAAATTGAGAATAAGGATAATGATTGGATACAGCAATAAATTTAGAATAGAACGGTTGTTGTAAATGTTCTAAATATTGAACGGATTGATTAAAGAATGGTTTATCGTGTAACCCATATTGGAATGAGTTATCTGAATTAACATCATAATAACTAGCATCAAAGAAATAGTCATAGCCTAAACGTTTATAGGTTTCATTCCGATTCCAGAAGTTACCAGCATTTCCGTGGAAAGCAGCGCTAGTGTAACCTTGCGTTTGTTTTAAAATATCGGGTGCTGCTTCAAACGTATTTTTGCCACCAACTTGTGTAAAGAGTGAACCTTGGTCTAAACCAAATAGTGAATTTTCAAGTAACGTTTCGGCATCACTTGTTTTTCCTTGACCAACTTGGTGGAAGAAGTTATCAAAGCTAAAGGTACTTTTACTATTGTAAAGACTATTGATAAATGGTGTGACTTCGTGTTCTACGCCATTTTCATCTTTTAATTTGTAATTAACTAAAAATTGTTGGAAACTTTCTAAATGGATATAAATTACATTTTTGCCTTTTGCAATACCAAACTTACTATCATCGGGTGCCGCATATTGTTGTTTCACGTAATCTTCAACTTGTTTCATATCGTTAGCACTGGCTTCGGCACGGACTTGGTTTGTTTGGTAAGTTGTAATGCCATCGTATACGGTAAAGGCATTTAAGCCTAAGAATTTCACGATATAGTCACGAGAGAATTGACGTCCTAATAATTGGGGACGTTCTGTTTCAGCCATAAATAGATTGAATAAGAAAAAGACAACAGAAAGGAGTGTGACAGAGACTGCTACACGTGCGCGGACTGGACGCGCATCTGTTTTAATTTTTTTCGTAATAATAATACGCCAATAATAATGAAGTCTAAGAAATAAATGACGTCATAAGGTCTAAAGAGACGTAAGGCACTTTCGCCAAGACCGCTAGCTACTTTGCCAGCACCAAGCATCGTATTAACTGTGATGAAGTCAGTAAATTCTCGATAATACACGACATTTGAGAAGAGCAGTAAACTCATCAAGAAGTAAATAATCATCATTGTAATATAAGAAGCTTTTTTACGGCGAACATACAAAGCGATGGCTAATAAAAAGACCGTTGTGGCAATTGGATTAATTAAGAGTATGAAATACTCGTTAATATTTTCCAAACGTAAATGGAAATCAACGGCGTACGCAAAGAGGTTTTTTAGCCACAGTAAGATGGCGATTAGCGAGAATAACCCCAGTCGCGTGTTCAAAATATTTGTTTTAAATAATTTTTTCAAAATAAACGTCCTTTCTAAACGATGATTCTATAAAAGTAAAATTAGGTAAATTTCGTATTTTACAATATCGCTTTAATTTTACTCTTTCACAAATTTTATGTCAATTCTTACCGAAGTGAGGAATGGGGATGTTAAAGAAAACTTACTATTTCCTTAAACTTTTTAGTTCGTTAAATGACGTGAAGCTTGAATCCTTTAAAGACAGATGGGCCCTTTTTTTGCTATACTAGATAGGACTTTGAAAAGTAGGTGTACAGAATGAAACTTCAAGTAACTAAAAAAGCAGAACATAAATTTAAAAAAGGATATCCTTTAATTCAGAAAGAAGATTTGCAACAAGTGCCAGCGCCGTTGCCAACAGATTGGCTTACTTTGATTGATAGTAAAGGCCAGCGTTTAGCCGAAGGATATTTAGGCGAACAAAATAAAGGAATTGGTTGGTTGCTGTCATGGCATGGACCAATTAATCAATCTTTTTTTCAGCAACTTTTTGAAATAAGTCGTGAGAAGCGGACGTCTTTTGAAAAGGATTCGCTGACAACCGCTTATCGATTATTTAATGGAGAAGGGGATGGCATTGGGGGAGTGATCATCGATCGCTATGCAGATTACGCCGTTTTTTCATGGTATAATGAAACCCTTTATCAGAAAAAAGCCGAACTTTTGACGGCGTTTCGCACAGTTTACCCTGACATTATTGGTGCCTACGAAAAGATTCGCTTTTCCACAAAAGATTTACCAGAATCACAGTTTTTGTATGGCGAACAAGCACCCGAGCCATTACTTGTCACTGAAAATGGCGTTCAATTTGCTACCTATTTAAACGAAGGATTAATGACAGGCATCTTTTTTAGATCAAAAAGAAGTTCGTGGTCGATTAGTAGATGGTTTTGCAGTAGGTAAAACAGTCTTAAATATGTTTAGTTATACAGGTGCTTTTTCAGTAGCTGCCGCTATGGGAGGTGCCGTGGCCACCACTAGTGTGGATTTAGCTAAACGAAGCTTACCGAAAACGACTGAGCAATTTGAAGTCAATCATTTAAATCTTGCCCCGCAAAAGATTATTGTTATGGATGTTTTTGACTATTTTAAATATGCTTCACGTAAAGGCTTGAGTTATGACATGATCATTTTGGATCCGCCAAGTTTTGCTCGCAACAAAAAGAAAGTTTTTTCCGTTGCTAAAAATTATGGGGAGCTAGTGAAAGATTCTATTGATATTTTAACGGATAAGGGAACGCTTATTGCCTCAACCAATGCGGCAAATTTATCCTTAGCCAAATATCAAAAAATGGTGATTACTGCCTTGCAAGAGAAAAATGTCCGTTACAAGATTACGGACACGTATCAATTACCGGCAGACTTTCAAGTGAATCCTAATTTTCCAGAAGGTAATTACTTAAAAGTCCTGTTTATCGAAATTGAAAAATAATTTTTTACACCAAGCAAAAGTCCCAGCGCCGCTAATCGGCATTGGGACTTTTGCTTGGTTTTTATTTTATAGTAACTTTTGGGCTTTTTGGGTGTTTGCAAAATGCAGCTTCGCGTAGTTCGCTAATAAGTCTAGGCCGCCTTTTTTCAAAATACGGGCGGCTACTTGGTCTGATTTGCTGCCGGCACCAGAGGGCACAGAGAAACCCAATTCTGCAGATTCTTTGTCTAACTCTTCTAAAAAAGCAGCGCGGCTAATAATAGAGGCGGCAGCAACAGCAACATGATACTGCTCTCCTTTAGTGACGAAGAACAATTTTTCAGTGACTTGATTTTTTTCATTACGAACATATTTCCGATAATTCTTTTCAGGGGTGAATTGGTCAATCAAAATCCCTTCTGGCTTTGTGGGAGCCAATTCTTGTAGCAACAGATAAATCGCTTGGTTATGCAAAGCGACTTTCATGTGTACAGCATTGTAGTTTGGTTGAATCTCATTGTATTTTTTTGGTTCAACGATTAATAACTTGTAAGGAATCAGTTCTTTAATGACATGTGACAATTGAATAATTTGTGGGTCGGTTAATTCTTTGGAATCACGAACACCCAATGCTTTTAGTTTGCTAATCATGCTTTTGTCAACATAGGCAGCACAGACAGTTACAGGACCAAAATAGCTACCATTACCGACTTCATCGGAACCTATCACAGACCAGTTGCCAAAATCAGCAGGCAGTGTAGTAGTCTGGGGAGAAATTTTTTTCTTTGGTGTGGTACTCGTTCCTTCCCAACGAGCGGCCTCTTTTTCAGCTTGAGGTCCCTGAAACATGACTTTACCTGATTGATAAGCAGTGATGGTAGTGGTGCCAACCTTGGCCACAAAGACAGTATAAGGGACCGTTTTATTTAAACGATTGGGTTGATAAACAGTGGTCATCTCTGCTAATGTTTTTTTACTAACTTTAATTACGTGATTCTGTGCCATCAATTGTTCCTCATTTCTTGATATTTCTTCTTTACTATAGTAAAGGAAAAACAAGTAAATGAAAAGGTTTTGCGTTAGCTTGTTCCTGAAAATGACAATGTTTAGGAAATGTATAATTTTTTTCTATAGTTGGACGCTAGTTGTTATCTAAATTTTTATTCAGTGCTATACTGTGGGAGAGAAGGAGACGATGAAAGAGTCGACTAGAACAAGGGGTGATGTGTTTGAGAAGAAAAAAAGAAATGCAAGAAAATGAACCAATAGCAGTGACTGCTAACGCGGAACGCTATTATCCAGAAGATAAACAAGGCTTGACGGCCGCACAAGTTGAAGAAAGACAGCGAAAAGGCTTAGTCAATGCCGCCGTCGACACAGAGTTTATCACAACGAAACAGATTGTTATTAATAACGTATTTACGTATTTCAACTTAATTTTTGTGGTACTAGGTGTGTTATTAATGCTGGTACAATCTTATAAAAATATGACCTTTTTGCCAGTAGTAATCATTAATACGGTCATTGGAATTTACCAAGAAATTAAGTCGAAGAAAGTATTAGATAGCTTAAATATTCTAAACGCTACAAAAGTAACCGTTGTGAGGGATGGCCAAGAACAAGAAATTTCGCCAGATGAACTGGTTTTGGATGATGTGGTGCTCTTTAAATCGGGTGAACAGATTTCTGGGGATGCAATTGTCTTATCTGGTGAAGTCCGTGTGAATGAATCCTTGTTAACTGGGGAATCTGATGAGATTACCAAAGTAGCAGATAGCCAACTTTTGTCAGGTAGCTTTATTGTGTCAGGTTCTTGTTATGCAAGAATTGATAAAATTGGCGCTGAGGCCTATGTTCATCAATTAACGCTTGAAGCGAAATCAATTAAAAAAGGGGAACAATCAGAGATGGTCGGTTCCATTAACCGTTTGGTGAAATGGGTAGGGATTATTATTATCCCGATCGGCTGTGTTCTATTTTTCCAAAGTTATTTCATCAACCATCAAGGGCTTCATGACAGCATTGTCTCCATGGAAGCTGCCTTGATTGGGATGATTCCAGAAGGGTTGTACCTTTTAACAACCGTTGCATTAGCTGCCAGCACAATGCGCTTAGCGAAGCGCGGCGTTTTATTGCACAACATGAAAAGTATCGAATCCTTAGCACGTGTCGATGTGTTATGTGTAGATAAAACAGGAACAATTACTGAAAACACGATGGAAGTCCAAGAGTTGGTTCCTGTGGTGAGTATCGAAAATGATGGTACAGACTTAACCAATGTCGAAAAATTAATTGGCGATTTTTGCCGAACAATGTCAGCTGACAATGATACGATGAAAGCGATGAAAGAATTTTTTGTTACTAATAATCAGAGGGAAGCCGTTAGCTATACCTCGTTTTCGTCTGTCGAAAAATTTAGTAGCGTGACTTTCCCAGAAGCGACGTATATTCTTGGGGCGCCAGAGATGATTTTGAGAGACAATTATGAAATGTATCAATCTGAAGTGGAACATTATACAAGTCAAGGCTATCGCTTATTGGTGTTCGGAAAGTATTTAGGAGAATTTCAGGAAACGTTGGCAGCAGAGGTTCAACCTCTAGGCTACATTCTTCTTTGGAATCCGATTCGTAAAGAAGCCAAAGCAACTTTTGAATATTTCGCTGAACAAAATGTGGCCATTAAGGTCATTTCTGGCGATAATCCTTTAACAGTTTCCAATGTAGCACAAGCGGCAGGCATTATTGGTGCTGAAAATTACGTGGATGCGCGAACATTAACTACAATGGAAGCCCAGACAGAAGCTTTAGAAAAATACACCGTTTTTGGTCGTGTCACGCCAGAACAAAAGAAACAATTTGTGCTATTGTTGAAAAAATTAGATCATACAGTGGCGATGACAGGGGATGGAGTCAATGATATTTTAGCCATGAAAGAAGCAGATTGTAGTATTGCCATGGCTTCAGGAAATCAAGCTACAGCACAAGCCTCGCAAGTTGTGTTGTTGGATTCTGATTTTTCAACGATGCCGGAGGTTGTCTTTGAAGGCCGCCAAGTAGTTAATAACATTGAACGCTCTTCAAGTTTATTCCTTGTAAAAATATTTTCTCCTTGCTGATGTCTGTCTTTGCTATGATTTTTGCCGTGACATATCCTTTACAACCGACACAAGTCACATTGATTAGTTTATTTACAATTGGGATTCCTTCGACATTTCTAGCTTTGGAACCAAATCATCGTCGCATTGAAGGGAAATTTCTTTTCAATGTGTTATCAAAAGCAATTCCTGGTGGGTTAACGGATATGTTAGTAGTCGGTGCCTTACTAATTTGTGGTGATATTCTTGCACTTCAAAAAACGGACATTTCAACGACTGCAACATTGTTGCTAGTTTCAGTCGGCTTTATGGTTCTTTATAAAATTAGTTCACCAATGAATCGTTACCGCAAGCGCGTAATGATTGGCTGTTTAATCGGAATGGTTATTACAAGTATTTCCATGAAAAACTTGTTCTCGTTAACTTCGGTATCGCCAACAGCCTTGTTACTTTTAGCCATTCTTTTCTTTGCAGCAGACTCAACTTTCCAACATTTATCAACCATTTCTGAAAAAGTTCAATTATGGTTTTATAAGAAAAGACATTAGGAGCAAAACACCGAGCCAAAATTATTTTGGTTCGGTGTTTTTTGTTTTTTATCGTTGGGAAAAATAAAAACACTTGCACCTAGTTAATCCTTGATAGTATAAACCTAACCAATTATTTTAGATAGGAAGGATTGAATAAAAATGAAAAAAAGAAGTTTTGTCTATTGGGGAATGTTTTTCATTCTTTTGTCGACGCTGATAACGCCTTTTCTGAAACTTGAAACAGGATATGCGCAAACGGAACCAACTAGTACCAGTGAAACCAATCAAATTTCTGCTACGCCAAATGTAGTGCCGCGTAAACAAGTGGGCAACATTGTGACAGCGATTCAACTAACGGACAAAGAGGGAAACCCACTTGGGACCATTAATCAATATACAGACATCTACCTCCGAATTGAGTTCAACTTACCGGATAATACCGTTAATAGTGGGGATACGAGTGTGATTACTTTACCCGAAGAGCTACGTCTCGAGAAAAATATGACCTTTAATGTAGTAGATGATACAGGTGCTGTGGTTGCAATCGCACAGACCGATGTAGCAAATAAAACGGTCACGTTAACGTATACAGATTACGTAGAAAACCATGCCAATATTAGTGGGTCTTTATATTTTACAAGTTTGATTGATTTCGAAAATGTCGAAAATGAATCCAAGATTCCTATTTACGTCACGGTTGAAGGGGAAAAAATATTTGCTGGCGATCTTGATTACCAAGGTGAAGGCGATGATGTTAACGAAAAATTTAGCAAGTATTCGTGGTTTATCGAAGACGATCCAACCGAAATTTACAATGTACTACGGATTAATCCAACAGGGCAAACGTATACTGATTTAGAAGTGGAAGATGTGCTAAAAACAGCAAGTTTAAGTTATATGAAAGACACTATGAAAATTGAACGAGGACAATGGACACTGGATGGAAATGCTATTTGGCAGTTCACGCCAGAGGAAGATATAACTGGTCAGTTGGCTGTCCAGTATGGTCCTGATGACCGTAATTTTTCGGTGCATTTTGGTAATATTGGGACTAACGAATATCGTATCACCTATAAAACCAAAAGCGATCATCTTCCCGAAAAAGGTGAAACCTTCACAAATTATGCAAAATTAACAGAAAATCAAACGGTGGTGGAAGAAGTCGAAGTGAGTCGTGTCTCACAAACGGGTGGTGGAGAAGCTAATGGTGAACAATATGTTGTTGAAATTCATAAAGAAGATGAAGCAGGCCAGCGTTTAGCAGGTGCAGAGTTTAAACTCATTCGTAACTCAACCAATCAAACAGTGGCCAAAATCACAACAGATCAAAACGGAACAGCGATTGTTAAAGGCTTGTTAAAAGATAACTATACTTTAGAAGAAACCAAAGCACCTACCGGTTACCAGCTTTCGCAAAACAAGATTTCAATAACACCTGAAGACTTTGGTAAAAATTTAGTTGCACTGAAAACTGTTGTGAATCATAAGATTTCATATCAACCAGTCGCTGCTTCATTTTTAGCTGGAAAAGTTCTTTTAGGAAAACCACTGAAGGATGCTGAATTTCAATTTGAATTGTTAGATGAGAAAGGTACAGTACTAGAAACGGTTAGTAACGATACTTTAGGGAAAATTCAATTTTCACCATTAACCTTTGAAACTCCCGGAAACTATCAATACACCATTCGGGAAGTAAACACGCGACAGGCAGGTGTTTCCTACGATACGCACAACCTTCAAGTTCAAGTAACCGTCGAGGCGCTTTTAGGAAATCTTGTGGCGACTACTCAGTATGATGGAGGTCAAGTATTTACTAATCACTATACGCCAGAAAAACCTATAGAAAGTACCACACCACCAACGAGTGGGACAACAGATACTACCACGAATTCAACCACAGAAACTACTTCAATAACCATTGAAAAACAGGCGATTCGTAATAAGGAATTGCCAAAAACAGGAGAAACAAAAGAAAACGCGTTTCTTTTCTTAGGTAGCCTTCTTTTGATTCAAGGATTATTTATCTATTTTAAAACGAAAAAATAATCGCTTAGATAGTTTCAGTAATCGAGACAAAATGTGCAAATTTCGAGAGATTTAGCTTGTTCATTTGAGTTTGGAGTGGTTCTGTGCTATACTATCTTTAGCGTAATGATACTAGTTGGGAGTGAGCGGATTTCTGCTCACTCTTTTTGATGGAAAAGTCATCAGGACACGGTTCGTTACATCAATCTCGAAGGAGGCGAAAATTTTGAGTAGTGCTGTGGAAACTGTAACAAAGTTAGTCACACCAATCTTAGAAGAACAAAATTTTGAACTTGTGGAAGTAGAGTTTGTTAAGGAAGGAAAAAATTGGTTTTTACGAGTATTTATCGATAAAGAAGGTGGCATTGATATTGAGGAATGTGCCTTTGTCAGCGAAAAATTAAGTGAAAAACTAGATGCAATGGATCCAGATCCAATTCCGCAAGCGTACTTTCTGGAAGTTTCTTCTCCGGGAGCAGAACGTCCGTTAAAGAAAGAAAGCGATTATGAACAAGCGGTAGGCAAGTACATTCATATTTCTCTTTATCAAGCAGTTGATGGAGAAAAACAGATTGAGGGTACCTTAGTCCATCTTGATTCAGAACAATTAACATTAAGTGTAAAAATTAAAACCAGAGTGAAGGAAATGACTTTTGAACGTAAAAATATCGCAAAAGCTCGTTTAGCCATTCAATTTTAATCAACAGACTCGAATGTAAAAAAGGGTCCACTAAAAGTTTTACTTTTAGCTGGGCCTGTGACAAGTTTTAACGAGAAGTTTTTCCCTTGGAAGAAGAACCACTCGTTCAGCTTTAACGAATCCATAGGAGGAAAAGAAAAACAATGAGCAAAGAAATGTTAAATGCATTAGACGTATTAGAAGCTGAAAAAGGGATTCCTAAAGATACGGTGATTGAAGCGTTACAAGCAGCTTTAGTTTCTGCATATAAAAGACATTATGGACAAGCAAGCAACGTCGAAGTTGAATTTGAACCAAAAAAAGGCAATATTCACGTGTATGCTGTCAAAGAAGTAACAGAAGAAGTATTTGATTCACAATTGGAAGTTTCATTAAAAGATGCCGTTGCATTAAATGGTGCATATGAAATCGGCGACAAAATTCGTTTTGAAGTTACGCCAAAAGACTTTGGCCGCATTGCTGCCCAAACAGCAAAGCAAGTAATTTTACAACGTGTCCGTGAAGCAGAAAGAACAATTATTTATAATGAATTTAGCGAATACGAAAATGACATCATGCAAGGAATTGTTGAACGTCAAGATCGTCGTTATATCTATGTAAACTTAGGCAAAATCGAAGCAGTTTTATCAAAACAAGATCAAATGCCAAATGAATTTTACCAACCGCATGATCGGATTAAAGTTTACGTATCACGTGTTGAAAACACATCAAAAGGCCCACAAGTTTTTGTAAGCCGTAGCCATCCAGATTTACTAAAACGTCTTTTTGAACAAGAAATTCCAGAAGTTTATGATGGAATTGTTGAAATCGTAAGTGTCGCTCGTGAAGCTGGCGATCGTTCAAAAGTAGCTGTTCGTTCAACAGATCCTAATATTGATCCAGTGGGTACCTGTGTCGGTCCAAAAGGCCAACGTGTCCAAGCGATTGTGAATGAATTAAAAGGCGAAAATATGGATATTGTGGAATGGAACGAAGATCCAGCTATTTATATTAGTAATGCCTTGAATCCAGCTCAAGTATTAGATGTTATTTTTGATCCAGAAAATAGCAAAGCATGTACAGTTGTTGTACCTGATTATCAATTGTCATTAGCAATTGGTAAACGTGGTCAAAATGCGCGCTTAGCTGCTAAATTAACGGGCCATAAAATTGATATCAAATCAGAATCTGATATGGCTGAATTTTATGAACAACAAGCCAATCAAGAAGTTGCCGAAGTGGCAGAAGAAATGGATGAAGCAATTATCCATTCAGATATGACGGCAGATGATTACGAAAACTTGGCTGCTGAAGAAGCAGTTGTTGAAGCAGAAATTACAGAAGAATTACCTGAACAAGAATAACGTTTTTGGAGGGTGAAAAAATGAAAAAGAGAAAAATTCCAATGCGTAAATCGGTTGTTTCAGGCGAAATGAAACCGAAAAAAGAATTAGTCAGAATTACTCGCTCCAAAGAAGGCGAAGTGGCCTTAGATCCAACTGGTAAATTACCAGGACGTGGCGCTTACGTTGATTTGGATCCTGCGGAAGTCCAAAAAGCTTGGGATAAAAAAATTCTTGATCGTGTCTTAGAAACAAAATTAAGTGATGAATTTTATCAAGAACTATTGGATTATGTAACGCACCAAAAAGCCCGCAAAGAGTTGTTTGGCGATGGAAAATAAAACCAAAATTTTGAACCTTTTAGGTTTAGCAATGCGCGCCGGTAAATTAGTCACAGGCGAGGAATTAACCCTTAAAGATATTCGTGCAAACAAAGCGAAATTTGTGTTTGTTGCGCAAGATGCCAGTGAGAATACTAGAAAGAAAATCAAGGACAAAAGTTCTTATTATAATGTTCCTGTTAGCGAACTGTTCAGTCAATTCGAGCTCAGCCAAGCGATTGGGCGACCACGAATGGTTATCGGAGTAACTGATGCAGGATTTGCCACCAAAATCAAGGAATTACTAAAAGGTTAGGAAGGTGATTGCATGGGAAAAAAAAGAATTTATGAACTAGCAAAAGAAATGAATAAAGCAAGCAAAGACGTTGTCGATAAAGCGCATCAATTAGGTATGGATGTTAAAAACCATATGGGCGCAATTAGTTCCGAGCAAGAAACAAAGCTTCGTCAAGCATTCGGAGGAGGAAGTACCGTAAATACTCAATCAAAAGCAACAAACAACCAAAAGCAACAAACAACACAAAATAAACCAGCCAATAAGAAACCAATGAACAATAAACCTGGTGAACAAAGAAATAACCAAAATCGTCCAAACAATCAATCAACGAATGGACAACAAAGAAACAACAACAACCAAAATCGTCACGGCCAAAGCAACACACAAAACCGTAGCAATCAAACAAATACAAACAATCAAAACCGCAATACCCAAAACAATAACGGTTCTACAACGAATCAAAATCGGACCAGCCAAAATAACAATGGCGGGAACAACCAAAACCGTGGCGGCCAAAACCGTAACAACAATTTTGGTGGCGGTCAAAATCGTAATAACCGGAATAACTTTAATAACCAAAACCGCAATCGTTTCAACAAAAAAGGGAAAAAAGGCAAACATCAACAAGAATCAGCGAAGCCAGCAGTACCAGCACGTAAATTCCGTGAATTACCAGATGTTTTAGAATATACAGAAGGTATGAACGTGGCAGATATTGCGAAAAAAATCCACCGCGAACCAGCGGAAATCATCAAAAAATTATTTATGATGGGTGTCATGGTTAACCAAAACCAAGCCTTAGATAAAGATACAATTGAATTATTAGCTGTGGACTATGGCATGGAACCGCAAGAAAAAGTCCAAGTTGATATTGCGGACATTGATAAATTCTTCGAACCGGAAGCAGTTGTTGAAGAAAACTTAACTACACGTCCCCCTGTTGTCACAATCATGGGACACGTAGACCACGGGAAAACGACATTATTAGATACATTGCGCCATTCTCGTGTGACTTCAGGTGAAGCGGGCGGTATCACGCAGCATATTGGTGCCTATCAGTTAGATATTGATGGCAAACCAATTACGTTCTTAGATACACCAGGACATGCGGCCTTTACAAGTATGCGCGCACGTGGTGCCAGCATCACTGATATTACCATCTTAGTTGTTGCAGCGGACGATGGAGTAATGCCACAAACAATCGAGGCGATTAACCATGCGAAAGCGGCAAAAGTGCCGATTATTGTAGCAGTTAACAAAATTGATAAGCCTGGTGCAAATCCTGATCATGTGAAACAAGAATTAAGTGAACATGAATTAATTCCTGAAGAATGGGGTGGAGATACGATTTTCGTCAATATTTCAGCGAAATTCAATCAAAACATTGATGAGCTATTGGAAAATATTTTATTGATTGCTGAAGTAGAAGACTTAAAAGCTGATCCAACGCAAAAAGCAATTGGAACAGTGATTGAAGCGCGCTTAGATAAAGGTAAAGGTCCGGTTGCGACATTACTCGTTCAACAAGGAACTTTACATGTTGGTGATCCAATCGTTGTTGGTAATACTTACGGACGTGTTCGTGTGATGACCAATGACATGGGCCGCCGTGATAAAGAAGCAGGACCCGCAACTCCTGTAGAAATTACCGGATTAAATGATGTTCCTCAAGCGGGTGATCGTTTTGTGGTCTTTGAAGATGAAAAAACAGCACGTCAAGCAGGGGAAGAACGGGCTAAACGTGCGTTGCTTGAACAACGTTCAGCAAGTAGCCGTGTGACATTGGATAACTTATTTGAAAGCCTAAAAGAAGGCGAATTAAAAGAAGTTAATATCATTGTCAAAGCAGACGTACAAGGATCTGCCGAAGCCGTTTCAGCAAGTTTACAAAAAATTGATGTAGAAGGCGTTCGTGTGAAAATTGTTCACGCGGCAGTTGGGGCCATCAATGAAAGCGACGTAACTTTAGCCGCAGCAAGTAATGCGATTATTATCGGCTTTAACGTTCGCCCAACACCACAAGCGAAACAACAAGCAGAACAAGAAGAAGTTGATATTCGTTTACACCGTATTATCTATAAAGCCCTAGAAGAAATCGAAACAGCGATGAAAGGGTTATTAGATCCAGAATTTGAAGAAAAAATTACGGGTCAAATGACGGTTCGTGAATTGTACAAAGTATCTAAAGTTGGCACAATCGCTGGCTGTTATGTTACAGAAGGCTTTATTCGCCGCGATAGTGGCGTGCGTGTCATTCGTGATGGTATTGTTATTTATGAAGGTAAATTAGCAAGCTTGAAACGCTTTAAAGATGACGTGAAAGAAGTCAAACTTGGTTTTGAATGTGGCGCTATGATTGAAAACTTCAATGATTTACGTGTAGATGATGCGATTGAAGGCTTCATTATGGAAGAAATCAAACAATAATTTTAGTAATTGGAGGAAGACACTATGGCAAATTATCGTGACCGTCGTGTAGGTCAAGAAATCATGCGTGAAGTGAATGATATCTTGAACAAACGCATCAGAGATCCACGCGTCCAAGGCATCACTATTACAGATGTTCGTGTGACCGGTGATTTACAACAAGCAACGATTTATTACAGCTTGTTATCTGATTTAGCTTCCGAACAACAAAAAGCTCAACAAGGCTTAGACAAAGCCAAAGGACTGATTCGTAAAGAATTAGGACAACGGTTAACCTTGTATAAAACACCAGAGTTGATTTTTGAAAGAGACGAATCTGTCCAATACGGAAATCACATTGATGAGTTGATTCGTAAGTTGAATCAAGGTGAATAATTAAAAAGAAAAAGCACACCAGACGAATGGTGTGCTTTTTCTTTTCATGATTTCTTGATAAAATAGTCATGGAGGTGCAAAGATGAAAAGAATTGTTGCTTTCTATAAAAATGGAGATCGTTATTTAAAAGAAATGGGTTCAGGCAAGAGTTCCCTGTACTTTTTTCTTTTCTTCTTTGTACTACATAGTATGCGGGAACATATTATTCAGTTCATCGGATTTTGGCCGTCATTTATATTCGTCCTCATACTTGTCCCAAATCTTATGCTTGGCGTCGGACATATTAACCATTGGTACAAAAACCGCTCTTGAATTTTCCAGAATACTTTTAAGCATGGAACAAAATCCTTATTGATTTTGTTCCATGCATTTTTAAGTTAACCCAGTATTTAATACCATCACAGAATAATCCCCTAAATTCAAAAATCCGTCCTTTATAAAGATAAGTGGCGCCATACCTTTTGTCGATAGTACGTAATCACAATTTTTTAATGTTTCAACATCGATTTCCAAAAATTCAGCACAAGAATAATGGTTACTTAAGCCAGCTTCAGAGCAACGAATTAAATCGTCTAATGTAACTAATTGCTCTAAGGCCACATTGCGAGCTTTCAACTCTTGCTTCCGATTTTCTGTACAATTTTGATTTAAAATAGTGCCAACGGATGTTTGATAATGCCCGTATTCCTCGGCTAAAATGTTCTTCTTTTGACGGGTACTCAATGTTTTTTCAATATAAATTTTGCCATTTCGATACAACCCATAACAACCTGTTTGATTGTATAAATCAATTTCTAAAACCGTCACATCCTTTTGAATGGAACTGACGAGTTTTTCATAATCATTCACTTTACCATTCACCTGCCATTACTTAATAAAAAGAGTAGATGGGAAGTTAATCCTCTTTTTTGTCAGAAGAAATCGATTGTTGATATTTGGCATCAATTTCATCCAAGTAATCGTGAATTTTCTCGATTTCTTCTTTTGAAAATATCTTTTCTGGATCCCCAGCGTGGGCAGCCAGTGTCATTTCGTCACGGCGAGGGAATGAGAGAATTTCTGCTTGCGTTTGTTGTTCGTGTAATTGTTGTTCGGCAAATTGATAAACGATGGCTTGTCGTTGGGGCTCTAATTTTTTATAAATGCGGTCGATAGTTGAGGCATTTTTTTCCATGGGAACTTCTTGTCCCATCAACCAGGCCTCATTAATGTCTAATGCATCTGCAATGCGATAAACTTTGTCTTGTTTTGCTTCGTAACGACCAGCTAGCCAATCGCTGATCGAAGATTTACCGATGCCAGTTTTTTTCGCTAATTCACTAGGTTTGATGTTCTTGGCTGTTAAAGCTTCTTTTAAACGGATAGCAAAAATGTTCATATTTCCGAACCTCCTATTGCCTCAAAGTATACTATACCTGTTTAGAGAAGGCAAGTAACAATCGCAATTAAAATTAGCGGTTCATAAAACCGAACTTATGAGTTGACAGTGAAAATATTTGATGCTAAGATAGAGCCATTCGAATGTTCGGTTAACTGAACTATTTTTTTGAACACTTCGTTCGGAAAACCGTATTTTTGTAGAAAGGGTGAAGAAATGAGTCGGAATTATAAAAAAACGTTGTCGGATATGTTACTTTTAGCAATTATTTTATTAATAAGCAGTGTCTCAATAAAAATTGGAGCCATCGTGATTGGTATGATTGGCCTCATGGAATTACTAACAGAATAACAATAATTTAGTCAAAAGGAGAGAAGCGGATTGGCAGAACGACGCATGTTTGCAAAAACGATTATTGATAGTGATGCGTTTTTAGATATGCCCTTATCAAGTCAGGCCCTGTATTTTCATTTAGCGATGCGTGCCGATGATGATGGATTTATCAATAATCCCAAAAAATTGCAGCGAATGGTCGGTTGTGGGGAAGACGATCTAAAATTGCTAATGGTTAAAAAATTTATTCTAGTATTTGAAAGCGGTGTGATCGTTATCAAACATTGGAAAATTCATAATTATATTCGCAGTGATCGTTACAAACCAACCTTGTATCAAGAAGAGAAAAATCAGATTGTTGAAAAAAATAGCAAAGCTTATACGTTTAAAGCAGAATCGTCTGTCAGTGGTCAACCAGCTGACTACCAACGGTTACCACAGGAAAGCATAGTCCAGTCTAAGTTAGGTCAGAGTCAAGGTAGTAGTTCAGAAAACGATTGTTTAAAGATGATTTATCATTTTTATGAGGAAAACGGCTTTGGTACACTGGCCTCAAAAACAAGCCAAGATTTTAAGTATTGGTTGCAAGATTTTATGCAAAAAGGGGCTAGCCAAGAGGAAGCATGCCAATTAATCTTGCATGCTTTAGGAATTGCCATCGATCGAAATAAACGGAATTATGGCTATGTAAATGCTATTTTGAAAAGTTGGGAGCAACAAAATTATTTATCCGTACATGAAGTTCTGGTAAATGATAAAAAACAAGTGTCGGAGCATGCGCCGCAAATGACAGAAGAATATCAAGAGTTAGGTTTTTAAAGAAAGGAGGAAATCAGTATGCATGCGACAGATCAAACTTTTCAAATACTATTGAGTCAATTGTTAGAAAAAAGTTGAAGACCGTTGTCCTGAATGTGGCAGTGAACAATATGTTTGGCAACAAAAAAATAAAGATGGCACAGAACGTTGTGCCCCAACTTGTTGGTCGTGTGGGTATAAAATGCTAAAAAAACATGAACAAGAAGCCACTCAACAACGTTCTCAAGAGAGTTTTATGGCACGTACACAAAAATTTTTTCATCAAGGGTCCTTAATTGCTGATGATGCGCTACGGCAATGTCGCTTAACCAATTACCAAACCACTGAATTAGAAACAAGACAAGCAAAAGAACGGGCCTTAGCAGCAGTTTCAGCGATTGTTGAAGGAAAGCCAATCCACGTTATTTTTTCAGGGAAACCTGGTGTTGGTAAAAGTCATTTGGCTATCAGTATTTTAGTTGAAGTCTTAGAACGCTCTGCATATCAAAAGTATTGTTTATTTGTCAGCTACTCTGAGTTATTAGAAAAACTAAAAATGTCCATGAATGAATCGGCCAAAAGCCAAGCAAAGGCTCAAGCGTATATTACTAGAATGAAAAAAGCAGACGTTTTGGTTTTAGATGATTTAGGTGCTGAATTAGGAATTAAAAATAAAGTTAGTACGGATTTTAATAATGACATCTTAAACCGAATTTTAGAAGGTAGACAGAATAAAGCAACTATTTTTACTACTAATTTTTCTGGAAAACAACTGGTGGAGGCCTATGGAACACGCATTATTTCTCGTCTAATGAAGCACGCCAGTGGCTATGTTTTCCAATACAAAGACACAACAGACAAACGAATGAGGAGTGTGAAATAAATATGTTAACAATTATTATTGGGTTTATCTTTTGGACAATGACACTAATGTTAGGTTATCTAATTGGTGAAAGAGAAGGCCGTAAACATGAGTAATTTAACAAAATGTAAAAAAGATTTATTTGAAATGAAAAGCGTTGTATTTAAAGATATTTCAAAGCAACAAAGCGAAAAAGCACAAAAAAGAAAACGACTCTTACAACTAATGAATCAATATCCCGATTGGGCAAGTCAAAAAAATAAACTTATTATGCAGGAAATTCAAGAATTAGGACAAGCAATCGGTAATTGGTCGATGGATCAATCAAGACCCATCCAATCCATCAAGGCCACATCGTTTACAAAAAGCGAGTATCTCTATTTAATTTGGCTCGGTTATTCAGATGAAGCGATTCGTCACGGCTTAGACATGTCGAAAGAGTGTTATTTTATTTATCGATTAACACTTTTAAATGAATAAAAGTAAAGGAGATTAACCAATGCGTACGTCAACATTTAATTATATCAAAGATATTTTAGCAGACTTTTATAAAACAGATGAGTATATCCAGCAACGGGAAGAAGAATTACGGCACCCTTATCAAGAAGCAGATTTAAATGCTGGTATTAGAGGACAAGGACTTCACTCTGTAGTGACCGAACGAATGGCGATTACGATAGCTATGGATCGTCGTCTGTGGAACTTAGAGAGAAATCGAGACATTATCAAAAATTGTTTAGCTGAAGCGGATGAACAAACGCGCGTGATTATTGAAGAACTATATATGAAAAAACGGCCCTCTTTAACATTAATTGGACTTGCCCAGCAATTATTTATTAGTAAAAGCCAAGCCTATAAATTAAGAAATCATTTCTTTGAAGCGGTGGCGGATGAACTAGGGATGTAAACATGGAAAAAGCGTGGAATTTTTTCAGGTGTCAACATGGTAAATTAATAGTGTCGAAAGAGATAGATAAACGTGAGGCAACCAAAAAAATGAAGACACGGAATTCTATGATTTTGACTGCTTTCTTGTGTCAGCTATGAAGGAGCAGAAAATGCCGGCTACTTTCAAGATCCTTCATTTTGACTAGAAGAGAGCCAATTTGTTAACCAATCCTGAATTTTTTGAATGGAAAGGTGGCGCTAAAAATGAATGAAGCGGAACAAGAGTTATATGAAGCCCTTGTTGCAATCTGCCAGACGTCAGGATTTTTGTTGCTAGAGGAACTGCCGACAGATTTACCAGATCAGCCATTTGTTTACTTAGGTGATAGTAAAGAATTACCTAAGCCAACTAAATCAGCTATTTTGGGTGAAATTGAATTAATAATGCATGTTTATGGTGCGTTATCTGAACGACAACAAATTTCTACAATTAAAGGAACGATTTTACGGCAGGCAACCAGTAACTTAAAACGAACGGCTCATTTTAATTGGGGTATCAAACATCAAGAAGTCAAAGCACAAATGGTAAAAGATACCAAACAAATGAAAAAAACAATTTGGCATGCTGTACTACCATTACACATGCAATTTTACTAGGAGGAATTATCAATGGGAGAAGTTATGCAAGGAAAAGACCGTATTTTATTAGTTCGTCGCTTGGATGAAGCAGCGACAAAGAAAGCAATGAAACCCTTATTTCAAATTGAACATGAATGGGAATTCTCACGTGAATCGAGCGGTACGCAAACAAAAGATGGCGTTGCGAATGCTGTTTCTGGTTTAGAAGTTACGTTATCGTTAAGCGGTTTAGCCTCTCGAGATGATGAAAATTTATACATGAAAGACGCAGTTGAAGATGGCATCTTAATGGAATTTTGGGATGTTGATTTAAAAGGTGAAAAAATGCGGAAGGTAAATATCCAGCAATTTATGCCCAAGGTTATGTAAATTCATGGAGTTTACCAGCCAATGTAGAAGAATTAGTAGAAATCGAAACAGAAGCCTCTATTAATGGCAAACCACAAGATGGTTTTGCAACAGTAGAAGCAGATATTATTGCAGAAGCACAATATGCGTTCCAAGATACCGTTCCAGATAAAGCACCACAACCTGGCGCATAATCAAAAAGTGTTGAATTTTAGGAGGATAAAAAATGAATTTAGAGATTAACGGAAAAACAATTGAAGTGAAATTTACGATTGGCGCGATTCGTGAATTAGATAAACGTTACCAAATTGAAAATGGCGCTGCCAAATTCGGCATGGGCATCAGTTCAGCAATGATTTATTTACGCCAATACAATCCAGTAATCTTAGTTGACATCATGGAAGCTTTACAAAGTGGGCAATTAAAAATAGGTAAGTCGGAAATTGAAGCATGGTTAATGACCCAAGATGTCAAAAAACTTTCAGATGATTTGCTTAAAGAAATGGGAAAGCAACCTCTTACAAAACCAATGATCGATCAGTTCAGCAAAGAAGCGAAGAAAGCAGAAGCGCAAGCGACCAACTAATTAAAACGAGCGATGACGTGTATCACGACATCGCTCTTTCTGCTTTTCGCTACTTAGGCTGTCATTCATTTGAAGAAGTGGATCGGATGACCATGTCTGAATTTGAATTACGAATGATTGCTTTTAATTTAGCAGAAGTAGATGAAGAGCGGAAAAGGCACGAGCTTGCCTACTTAAATGTTAAAGCGCAAGCGACAAACAAAAAAGGAAAACCCGTTTTTGAAAGCTTTAAAAGTTTTTATGATTATGAAAAACGAGTTGCTGAAGTTCTGGCAGCTAACCAGCCACAACGAACGAAATTAAATGAGTGGAAAAAAACGCAACTTGCCACTGTGGCAGAAGCGTCTACGCCGCTATCGAGAAGGGAGGAGAGTAGATGGAGAATGACAAAGAAAAAACGCCGTTATCGGAGGCAAAGAAAAGCCTTGCAGGCGTCCAACAAGCATTAAAAAGTATGAGCGGTGAGTATGCCTTATTAAGTGGATATTTAGGGAAAATTAGTGCGGGTGTCAATCAGTCAGCCACGGTCATGAACACATTTAAAACCGTCATGCAACAATCTGGAGAAACAGTGAAAAAAACAGGAGACGAAACAGCAAAGGCAGCAGATCAAATGAACACAGCGTTAACAGATTCTGCTGAACAAGCCGGTGAAGCAGCTAAAAAAGCGGGGAAAGAAACCTCTGATGGCTTTACTAATGCACAAAATAATATGCTGAGCTTTGGGACGGCCATGACTAGTGCCGTTTCCTTACCTATGCTGAACGTTTTAAAAACAGCTATGGGCGTCGGTGCTGGGGTCAGTGGCGAATTTCAAGGAATGCAAGGACTGATTATGGCCAGTGCAGGAGGGATTTCTGATTCATTGCAGGGCGAGTTGCAAGGGGCATTGACTCAGATGAATCAATCATTTGAAGCGGCGGCACAAGTGATTCAAAGCGTGATGGCTCCAGGAATGGAAATTTTGGTTCAAGTGGTTATCACAGTCGTCAAAGGCATTACAGCTTTGGTGAATTTATTTATCAAATTACCAAAACCCGTCCAAGTTTTTATTGTTGCCATTATGGGCATTTTAGCCGCCATTGGGCCCATGTTGATTATGGTAACGATGGCTCAGCAAAAATTTCAACAGTTTAGTGATGGTTTGGTTCTTGTAAAAGGAAACATTGGGAAGTTAGGTGGTGGCTTATCAAAACTAAGTGCTAGTTTTAGTGCCTTAAGTGGAGGACCATTAATTTTAATTGTAGCAGCCGTTTTAGCAGCGGTAGCAGCGTTTATTTATTTCTATAAAACCAATGAAACATTTAGAAATAGTATCAATAGCTTAGCTAGTGCCATTCAAGGAGCTGTTTCAGCGGCGTTTGGTAAATTGGTAGGACTGCTACAACAGATCCAGCCGGCCTTTCAGCAAGTAATGGCAGTTTTTAAACAATTTTTTGCAGTAGGCTTAGAGAAAATGGCGACTATTTTTTCAACAATTGGTCGTGTGCTAGCAGGCGTTTTTGCCAGCGGTTTGCAATTAGGTAGTAACTTATTAGGGCAATTTGGTGGCACCTTTGACAAAGCTGGTTTAGCGGTTGGTCTTTTGGTAAAAGTTCTGACAAAGGTTGCACTGGCTGCATTAGGAATTTCTGGGCCGTTTGGTCTAATTATTTCCTTGATTGTTTCATTCGTGACGGCCTGGATGAAAACCGGTGATTTGAGTGCGGGTGGTATTACCCAAGTCTTTGATAATTTAGGTAACACGATTACATCGGTTACAACAATGCTTGCGGCTAATCTACCGAAAGTTATACAACTTTTTACAACCGTCTTAACCAGTATTCTCGGGAAAATAACAGAAGCTATTCCAAGCATCGTCACCGCGTTATCTAGTTTAATTACGTTAATTGTTGGTGCGATCGTTGCCAATTTGCCAGTCTTAATTGAAGCGGCAACACAAATTATTACTACGTTGATTCAGGGGATTACAACAGTCTTACCAATGTTGATAGAAGTTGGTTTGAGCTTATTAATGACTTTAGTTAATGCGATTGTCACCGCCTTGCCAACAATTACAACTGCAGCGATTAATATCATCACTACATTAGTGACAGCTTTTGTCACAGCGTTACCAATGCTAGTTACAGCAGGTGTTTCAATTATCACGGCCTTAGTCAATGCATTTGTTACTATGTTACCGTTGATTTTGACTGCTGGTTTACAAATTTTGATGGCATTAATCACTGGGATTATGACGATTTTACCTCAGTTAATTCAATCAGCGCTGACGATTATTCTAGCGTTAGTGACAGCGTTGATAGGTGCCTTACCACAGATTATCAGCGCAGGTGTCAAATTGTTAATGGCGTTAATTCAAGGAATTATTTCGATTTTACCAACCTTAGTTGCGGCAGCTATTACCTTAATTTTGACATTGGTAAATGCCTTAATTGGTGCCTTGCCACAAATCATCAGCGCAGGCGTCAAATTGCTAATGGCTTTGATCCAAGGGATTATTTCAATTTTACCGCAACTGGTTACTGCAGCAATTACGCTAATTACCGCTTTAATGGGTGCGTTAATCAATGCGTTGCCACAGTTGTTAAGTGCTGGGATTCAACTGATTCAAGCCTTAATTAATGGTGTACTCAGTCTATTGGGTACCTTGCTGTCCGCAGCAGGAACATTAATCTCACAAATGATCACGAAGATTGGTTCTTATTTTGGTCAACTGTTAGCTTCGGGCGGACAGTTAGTTGAAAATATCAAAAATGGGGTTACCAATGCAGCCGATCAGGTAAAAAATGCCATTGGTTCTGTAATTGAAGGTGCTTGGCAAGCAATCCAAGGTTGGTTTTCAAAATTTACCGATGCTGGTGCGAATATTGTCGGCATGATTGCTGATGGAATTACAGGCGCAATTGGAAAAGCCAAAGAAGCAATCGATGGGGTCGTCAGTAAAATTCGTAACTTTTTACCATTTTCACCAGCAAAAGAAGGTCCCTTATCTGATTTGCATAAATTGAATTTCGGCGGCACGATTGCCACGGGGATTTATGCAGGCGAAACAGCCGTTAGTAGAGCAATGGCTTCTATTTTAGACTTACCGCTGTTAAATGATTTTGCCTTGGACTTAGCTGGTCGAGGAAACTTCACAGCAACGATTGACCATCGTTTAGAAAATGATGCATACAATCGACCATTATTTGTGACAGTAGAGTCAACGTTAGATGGGAAAGTTGTCGCAGCAACTACGGCGCCTTATTTAGCAACAGAGTTACAACGACAACAAGTGAAACAAAATAACCGCTTAGGAAGGAGAGGATAACATGTATAAATTTGTTGATACCAATCAAGCAACTCATTCAACGCCTCTTCCTTCAGAAGCGTTGAATTTTAACGGCCAATTTTTAGAAAAAGTCATCCCTGGCTATCAAACATTATCAGTTTCAGGACGAGAATTAGTTCCAAGCGAAATTGAAAGCTATCAATTAGGGATTCGTGATGGTAAACGTCACGTTTATGCGCGAATTCCAGAACGAGAATTAACAGTCAAATATCGCCTTTCAGCTGTGAATAATGAAGCGTTTCGAGATGCATTTAATCATTTAAACGTTGCTTTGTTTACGGAAAAAGACGTTTCTATTTGGTTTAACGATGAACCGGAAATGCTGTGGTTTGGCAGTAAGTCTTCAGTGAGTGATGTACCCGAAGGTGTTAACCAAGTAACAGGCACCTTTACTTTATTGCTTTCTGATCCGTATAAATACACACGGAGTGATGCGACTAGTGTGATGTGGGGTTCGCCAACCATTACATTTCAAGCGAATTACTTAATGGGGAATACAGGCTCAGGTGCAGTTGATTTTCCAATTTTAATTGAAGGCGGGGCTTATTGGGGATCAACCATGATTACCTTTCAAAATCGGGCTTACACGATGGGGGATTTAGGCAAAGAAGTTCGGCCAATTGAAATTTATCCTACGGTTGAAGGATTAAAAGTCAAACCGACCATTATTTTAACAGGAACCGGACGTGGTGTTTGGATTAAAACACGGAACGATACAATTAACTTAGGAGACTTTGATCGTTCGGAAATTATTATCGATACTGAAAATTTTTATCTGACAAAAAATGGTGCACCGATGATTCGACCAATGAACGATTTTTATCTATATCCCAATGAACCGCTGTATATTCAAGCCAAAGATAGCGACTTCCGCTTGACGATTCGCTATCCTAACCGATTTGTGTAGGAGGGTGATTAAATGTTAATGGCGCTGGATTTGAAAAGAACATATACGGCAATCTTGGACAATGCCTATCAAGTCAGTTATGAAAAAATAGAGAACAAAATTGGGAGTTTAGATTTTACCATGCCACTAGATGATCCTAAAAATGAATTTATTGCAGAAATGCAATGGGTGGAACTGACCGACAATGAGAATGAATATATTGGTTTATATCGCGTGATGCCAACCACAATTAAGAAAGATGCGAACAATAATCAAATTCACTACTCTGCCACAGAAGCACTATGTACCTTAGGCGATACTGTCCTATTTGGTTGTCACGAAATTAAAAACAAAACAACGAAAGAGGCCATTCAATTTCTATTGAATAAACAAAAAACAAAGCATTGGGTCCTAAAAAAAATGTGATTTTCAAGGAAATTAACCTATAAATGGGAAATGAAAATGGGCTAGTCGAGCCTTTATTTAGCATCCCAGCCGATTTCGAAGAGGAATATCTTTGGCAATGGAATACAGAGGTCTATCCTTTTGAACTTTCATTAGTCAAACCACCAACAGAAGCAGTTGCGCGAATTCAAGAAGGTTACAACATGCAAGGATTTGAAATAGAACGTAATCCCAAGATGCTAATCAATCGGATTTATCCATTAGGTTCAGGCGAAGGTGTTAACAAAGTCAATATTCGCTCGGTCAATCAAGGGGTTCCGTATTTAGAGAACAAGGCCGCAATTGACCGCTATGGTTTATTAGAGTCAATTTGGGTGGAACAGCGTTTTTCTGATCCCAAGGCATTAAAGGAAAATGCTTTGCGAATGTTAGAAGAATGGACCAAGCCACAAGTTTCTTGGGTAGTGACTGCAGCTGATTTAATTAAATTAACAGATCAACCTTTAGCAATCGATCGTTTGCGGTTGGGCACGGTTATCATGATTAATACGAATGAGTTTGGGAGTGTCAACCTTCGTATCAAAAAAGAAAGTAAAAAAGATGTCTTTGGTGCCCCCCAAGACATTCAGCTAGAGTTGGGAAATCTGCAAGAAACAATTCATAGTACCATGACAGCTTTCAGTCGGAAACAAGAGATTAGCGAAACTTACGCACAAGGGGCGACGACACTTTTAAATCGTTCAATACAAGGAGAACTTAACAAGACACAGCCAGTGGAGCTAAATTTATACTTTGACGAGGACATTCTTTATGTAAACACCGCAGAATTAACGTTCAAGGCAACTGCTAAAGGACCTTCGCATTCTGTAACGAACATTGATTTGGTAGTGGATGGCAAAAAATTACCCCAACTATCATTGCAACAACAACGGCTAAACATTTTGAGTTATTTACGAAAAACAACAGATGGAAAAATCGAACGCGGCAATCACACGCTTCAATTTTTCTCTCATCAGCCACTATGGTTGGATGCTTCGGTCATCTGTCGTGTGTATATTCAATCCCAATTGGGTGGCCAGTTTTAATAAAATAATGAAAACTAGAGGAGTGTGACGAAATGTCAGTAGAACATATTGAAGAATTAGATACCCTGAATCAAGGTCGCCTTAAAATCAATGCAATCTTGGATCAGTCGAATGCATCAGCTGAGAAAGTAGATGCTTATCAAGTCCAGTTAACGAATGGAATTTCTGAAGCGAAAAACATCGCAGATGAAGCTGGGAAAGAAGCCGTACAAATTGCCACTGATGCAGGCAATCAAGCAAATGAAACAGCCAACCAAGCGATGAACAATGCCAAAACAGCCATCACGATTGCAGGAAATGCAGTTTCAACGGCAAATAATAATAAACAAGAATTTGATACTTTACGAAATGATTTCGATCAATTAGTAGCAGAAGCGGGTGATAGTAATCCAGAAATTGTCCAAGCACGCACAGATACACAAGGCATCAAACAAGCTACCTTAGCGAATCGTCTTCAAATTGATTTGAATGACCGTATGACAAAAGCAGACGGTATTTCTTTATTGGCTAAGCCAACCACTGTCAAATTGAAGTTAGACTTTAACGGTAAAACGGCCGGCAATACAGCCACCAATGCAAACAGTTATTCCACTGATTTTACGGCTAAAATTCTTAAGAAGCCAACAGACGTTTGGGAGGAAGTTTCCCAAGCGGACTACAATAAAATGGCCAGCCGTGATGATGAGGGTGTGAAAACAGGTTCCACCCAAAGCGGTGTGATTCCGCAACAATTAGCGGCCTTCAATCTCGTTGAAGCCGCAAAAAAATTAATTCCACAAATGTTTGAAACATTCACAACTGACGAGGCGGTGGCATTTATTCGCCAGAACGTTCAATTTTTTACGATTAATCAACGTGTGAAAGCCGCTGCGCCCAATAATCAAACGATTAAAATCGCTGCGTATTTACCAACTACGGATAATTGGGTAACTCAAATCCAAGAATCAGCAAAAGAGTTCGGCGATTTTTCAATTCAAATCAATGATCAGAATTTTATCACAGATGAAGGTTTCATTTATTTAATGAGCTATACAGATTCATCGAATGGGGTAACGCCAGCTAGCTTAGAAGTTGATTACATGGGGCTTCATATTGGTCTGTCTGTTGATGCCCAAGCGGTTTTAGCGAAGAGTGGTTTTGTTCAAGCAGAGCAACTCAAGACCCATGTGGAAAATCAGGATAATCCGCATCAAGTAACCGCTGAACAAGTGGGGCTGGGCAATGTAGAAAATTATGGCTTCGCATCAGACAGCGAAGCAGTCGCGGGAACTTTAACGAGTAAATATATGCACCCGAAAAACGTTGCGGAAGCGATTAAAGGTCAAGCTGTGACACAAACAGGTGATCAAGAGATTGCTGGGGTGAAGAATTTTGTAACTATGCCAACCGTCAATGGTTTGCCTTTGGAATCCTCTAGAATGGCCATTTATGAAGCTAGTGGAGTCGGTGAAGTCGAGGCAAAATATCAGGCGGCCTTTAATAAGGATAATATGAAATTTGTATTAATTAGGGTAGGAAATCGTGTCGATGCATTTGTAAGATGTAATTTGAGTGATCCAACGAAATTGAATAATAATGTGGTTAAAGTGTTTACTGTTCCAACAGGATATACATTATCGACGAAGATTACAAAGGGAATATGGAATTTGGCGTTAACTGCTATGCAATATACATTCCCTCAACCGAATTGTGCAGGTTTATATGAGATGGGAAATCAAGGAATTCTTTTTGGTGCTAACCGTGCTGGAAATATTTACCTCCAAGGAAGTTGGTACACGGACGATCCGTTTCCGACAAAATAACAAGCTAGTTTAGGAGACTTTTTATGGAACGTTATCTCAACACAATAACAATGCTTTTAAGCATTTTCGGTGGGATTGTCGTACGTTTATTAGGTGGATTAGATCAATTGTTGGATGTCTTCCTCTTTTTAATTATTGTCGATTTCATCACAGGTTGGATTAAGGCAATCGCCACAAAAGAATTGTCCAGTCGGATTGGTATGCTCGGAATTGCGAAAAAAGTGACGATGTTATTTGTGGTTGCCGTAGCGGTTCGTGTTGAAAAAGTTGTGGGGAACAATTTGCCAATTCGGGAAATGGTTCTGATTTTTTACATTGCGAACGAAGGACTTTCTTTTTTTGAAAACATTGCGACCTTTATTCCTATGCCGAAAAAGTTAAAAGAGTTATTTATTCAGTTAAAAAATAAAGATGATTAAGTAGAAGTGGTCGGGACAAACGTAGAACTTTCGGCTGATTGCCGAAGAAATTACTTCTGTCCCGCCATTTATCTGCAGGTTTAAGCCATGAAAGGGAAGTTATTTTGACTTTCCTTTCATGGCTTTTTTTAGAAAGGAGTATGCTATGTTTAAAAAATTAATGATTCAACTTGCTTTAGTGATTGGCTTAAGTTTAACGATTCCGATGACGGCTTGCGCTTACATCATCGAAGCGGATCCGATCAACTTTACTTATTTTCCAGGCTCTGCAAGCAATGAATTAATTGTTTTACATGAATCTGGAAACGAGCGGAACCTAGGACCACACAGTTTAGACAATGAAGTAGCCTATATGAAACGAAATTGGTCAAATGCTTATGTCTCATATTTTGTCGGATCTGGTGGACGAGTGAAACAATTAGCTCCTGCTGGCCAAATTCAATATGGCGCAGGTTCTTTAGCTAACCAAAAAGCCTATGCGCAAATCGAATTGGCTCGCACGAATAATGCGGCGACGTTTAAAAAAGATTATGCTGCCTATGTTAATTTGGCCCGTGATTTGGCTCAGAACATTGGTGCTGATTTTTCGCTGGACGATGGAACAGGTTATGGAATAGTCACTCATGATTGGATTACAAAAAATTGGTGGGGAGATCATACAGATCCTTATGGTTATTTAGCGCGTTGGGGGATTAGTAAAGCGCAGTTGGCACAAGATTTACAAACGGGCGTTTCTGGAACAGGTGAGACTGTCATTGTTCAGCCGGGTAAACCTAATGCACCAAAATATCAAGTAGGACAAGCAATTCGTTTCACTTCAATCTATCCAACACCAGATGCTTTAATCAATGAACATCTATTAGCAGAGGCACTTTGGACACAGGTAGGAACAATTACAGCGAAATTACCAGACCGACAAAACCTTTACCGTATTGAAAATAGCGGACACTTGTTAGGTTATGTGAACGACGGCGACATTGCTGAACTTTGGCACCCGCAAACGAAGAAATCATTTTTAATTGGTGTGGACGAAGGCATTGTTTTAAGAGCAGGACAACCTAGTTTGTCAGCACCCATTTATGGTATTTGGCCCAAAAATACTCGCTTTTATTACGATGCGTTTTATATTGCAGATGGGTATGTTTTTATTGGTGGGACAGATACGTCAGGCGCGAGAATTTATTTGCCAATCGGACCAAACGATGGCAACGCACAGAATACATGGGGATCATTTACTAGCTAAAAAAAGCCACAAACTCTGCTTTTATCAGAGTTTGTGGCTTTTTTGCATTTAGCAGAGATTTTGCCAAAGGGAATAAGCAACGGAGACTGCGAAGCTAGGTACTTTTATGCTATAATGACAAAGTTAGTATTATCGGAACTGGAGGAACTATAATGGACGGCATTTTACCGTTATGGAAAGAACGTGGCATGACAAGTCATGACTGCGTATTTAAATTGAGAAAAATTTTACATACCAAAAAAATTGGTCATGGTGGTACGCTAGATCCAGATGTCGAAGGGGTCTTACCCATCTGCGTTGGCAAAGGAACGAAAGTGATCGAATACATGGTAGATTCTGGCAAAACCTATGAAGGTGAAATTACACTTGGATTTGCTACGACAACCGAAGATGTTAGTGGCGAAATTGTTGAAAAAAAACCAGTTACAACACCTCTGTCAACTGAACAAATTGATCAAGCAATGGCCGAAATGACAGGTGAAATCACACAAATACCACCGATGTTTTCTGCGGTGAAAGTCAATGGTAAACGTTTATATGAATATGCCCGGAACGGGGAAGAAGTTGAACGGCCCCAACGAAAAGCTATGATTTATTCATTTGAACGTACTAGTGAACCAAATTTTAATGAATCTGCTCAAACACAAAGTTGGCGGTTTAAAGTGGTCTGTGGCAAAGGAACCTATGTGCGGACATTATCCGTGGATACTGGCAAAAAATTAGGCTATCCTGCCCATATGTCGGATTTAACGAGAACGGCAAGTGGCGGTTTGCAAGCTGCGCAATGCTTAACGTTAGAAGAAGTAGCCAAACAAATGGCTGCTGAAACAATTGATCAATGCCTGTTGCCTATTGAGACAGCAGTAGAACAATTCCCACGAATTGATTTATCAGATGAATTGTATCAAAAAGTAAAAAACGGCATGCGTTTGCACAAAAAAGAACTAGGAATAAAGGCAATGCCAGAATCCTTAGTTGCCTTATTTTACCAAAATCAAGTGGTTAGTTTATACATGCCACACCCAACGCATGATAAATTATTGAAACCAAGTAAAGTTCTACGGAACAATTAAATAAAAAAGAAGGAAGTTTTTGCACATGCAAGTTATTCAACTACATCATCCCTATGAACCCAATCAAATTCCTAATGAAGAAGTCGTGATGGTCCTAGGCTTTTTTGACGGTGTTCACAAAGGCCACCAAAAAGTAATTGAAACAGGCAAAAAGATTGCAGAGGAAAAAGGCTTGAAGTTAGCTGTGATGACCTTCAACCAACACCCATCAATCGTTTTTCAAAAAGTTTTACCAGAAAATATGAAATATTTAACTAGCTTGGAACAAAAAGAACGCCTAATGGCCAACTTGGGCGTTGATATTTTATATATTGTCGAATTTACTTCAGCGTTTGCTCAATTAAAACCGCAAGATTTTGTCGATCAGTATATCGTTAATTTAAATAGTGCAGTGGCAGTCTCTGGGTTTGATTATACGTATGGTCCTAAAGAAATCGCTGGAGTCAAACAGTTACCAACTTATGCGCAAGGCCGTTTTGAAGTGGTGACAGTACCAAAAGAAGAAATGACTGGTGCCAAAATTAGCTCAACAAGAATTCGCGAAAAAATGGAAGCCGGCGAAATGGAGGAGGTCACGGAGTTGTTAGGATATATTTATGAAACAGAAGGAACAGTTGTCCATGGCGATGCTCGTGGCCGTTTATTGGGTTTCCCGACCGCTAATGTCAAAGTGAAAAGCACCGTGCGCTTACCAAGAATTGGCGTCTATGCTGTGCAAATCGAAGTTGGTGGCAAATGGTATGTCGGCATGGGCTCAATTGGTCATAATGACACCTTTGGAAAAGGACGCGATTTAACCGTGGAAGTCTATATTTTGGACTTCCATCAAGACATCTATGGTGAGCAAGTGGTGGTTCGTTGGAATCATTATTTACGTGACCAAGTGAAATTCAATGGGGCTGAAGCCTTGATCGACCAATTAAAACAAGATGAACGAGATACGGCTGACTATTTCCAACAATCTGAGGACAAATAATGAAGATTCGTCAAGAAAAACCTGCAGAGTATCAAGCTGTAGAGCGTTTAACGTATCAAGCGTTCAAGGAATTAAACTTGACCGAAAACTGGCGTCCCACAGAGCATTTTATCGTGCATTTATTAAGAGAAAGTGCCGACTTTATTCCGGAGTTGTCCTTAGTTTCAGAAACTGATCAAGGAAAATTAACGGGTCATATTATGTCTTCAAAAGCCAAACTACGATTACCTGATCATACAGAAAAGGCTGTTTTGACCGTTGGGCCGCTAAGTGTCCATCCAGAAGCACAGAACACGGGCGTAGGCTCAGCGTTAATTAAGCATTCTGTGCAGAAGGCCAAAGAATTAGGCGTCGGCGGATTGATTATCCTGGGCCATCCAACTTACTATACGAAGTTCGGTTTTGTTCCAGCGACTACTTTTCAGATTACGTTACCGGAAAAAGAAATATCAGAAGCATTATTGGCTTTGGAATTACTGCCAGGTTATTTTGGCACAAGTGGTGGGGAGTGGCATTTTTCAACATGCTTTGCTTATCCAGAAACACACCCTGCAGAATTAGAAGCCTTTGAAGCAGAACTCGGAATAAATGAATAAAGAATAATAAGACGCGACAACTACTAGTTAAGTACTGGTGGTTGTCGCGTCTTTACTACTTTTTATTACAAAGTAGTTGACAGAACCGGTACTCAGTATTATTATGTAGTGGTACATAGTACTAAAGAGTAGTTTAGGGAGGAAAAGCAGTGAAGCAGACAGAGTTGCTAAAAGGCATTTTAGAAGGTTTAGTTTTAGCCATCATCCAAAGGAAAGAAACATATGGTTATGAAATTACAAAAATTTTAAATGACCAAGGGTTTACTGAAATTGTTGAAGGAACCGTTTATACGATTTTACTGCGTTTAGAAAAAAATCAATGGGTTATAGCTGAAAAAAAGCCTTCAGAAAAAGGACCAATGCGGAAGTTCTATCGCTTAACCTCATCAGGAGAAGCAGAACTCGCTGATTTTTGGCAGCGTTGGACGTTGCTTTCAAAACAAGTAAACAAGATGAAAAAAATGGAGGGATAGAGCATGTCAAATTTTAAAGCGTTGATCAAAAAAGTTGTGGGGGATAAAAAAGAGTACAAAGAATATAAACGACGGATTGCAGCATTACCAGCAGAGTATCGACAAGTATTTCAAGAAATTGAAAAATATGCATGGCATTTTTCAGATCATAGCGGAGCCAATATGTTCAATGCGTTGACTGATTTACTTGATTTGTTTGAAGAAGGAGCTGCTAACGGAACACCTATCAAAAATATTACGGGAGAAAAAGTAGGTGATTTTGCTGAAACAATTGTCAATGAAGTCGCTGGCAAATGGACCGATAAACAGAAAGAAAAACTGAATCATCAATTTTCTAAACAATAGTCAAAACAAAAAAAGAGAATAAACATGGTTGAAAATTTTTTTAAAGAAGGAAAGTTGCTGGTTATTCCCAAGAAAAATGCGAAAAAAGTCCAAGTGTTTCAACGTGTGGCCAACCAATTTGAATTTGGGAAAGAATATACGGAAAAAGAAGTCAATCAGCGACTTAGAGAAATCTATGAAGATTATGCACTTTTGAGACGGTATTTAGTAGATTATCAGTATTTAGAAAGAGATAAGTTTGGAAAAATTTATCAGAAATGTGAGCAACACACAAAAATTATATAAATGGCTTTTTTTAAAAGTAGCGAAACTAGGTGAAATGAACCAAGTCTAGCTACTTTTTGTTATGTAAGCTTAGTAATAGTTCTATAAAAAACTCTCTATTTGTTTTCTAACTCAGACTGGTAAGATTGATTTAATTAGAAAAAGATAGAGGTGAGAGAATGAATCTACGTACTTTAGGTCTAACAAAAATTCTTTTGACCTTTATTATATTAAGTATTATTGGCGCGTTAATGATTTATAGCGCCAGTAGCTATGACTTGTTGATGCAAGGCGTGAAGCCCACTGCTGTGTTTATTAAACAAGGCATTATTATGTGTCTCAGCTGGGTGCTAATGTTCGTGATTTACAAAGTTCGACTAGAAGTGTTATTTAATAAGAAAATTGCGATTGGACTGCTTTTAGTTTCGGTACTATTACTGCTAATGGTTCGACTACCTTTTTTTGGTGTAGCAGCGAATGGCGCACAACGTTGGATTTCTCTCTTTGGAATCCAATTTCAGCCATCAGAACTTTGTAATTTTGCGATTATTTATTACTTGAGCTGTTATTTAGGTGAAAAAGAAAATGGCTTGACAACGAAGCAGTTAAGGAAACAATGGCTGTTTGTTTTGGTCGTTGCATTTTTAGTTTTGATTCAACCCAAAGTTGGCGGGGCCATTCTTATTTTAGTTATTGGCAGTGTCTTAATTTTCTCAGCAAGTATTCATGCAAAATTTAGTGTAATTGCTGCGGGGATTGTCGTTGCTAGCGCGGCGCTTCTTTCTAAAATAATTATTTTTCTAGGCGATCACCGCTACTTACCACATTTTTTTGCGCATGTGTATGACCGCTTAGTTGTTTTGAAAAATCCGTTTTTATCCTTTCATGATCGCGGATTTCAGCCTTCAATGGCCTATTTAGCGATGTATAACGGTGGGTTTTGGGGCACTGGACTAGCCAATGGTATGGTAAAAAAAGGTGGCTTGCCAGAAGGTCAAACCGATTTTATCTTTGCGGTGATTGTGGAAGAACTTGGTTTGATTGGCGGCTTACTATTGCTATTTCTTTTGTTATTTTTAGCGGCCTCGATTTTGCGGAGTAGTTGTGTAATAAAAAATCATTGTTACGGCTTGTTTTTGTTAGGGGTCGGGACCTTGATTTTAGCTCAAACGGCGATTAACATTGGTGGCGTTTTGGGTTTGATTCCAATGACGGGAATTCCTTTACCGTTTGTTAGTTACGGTGGGACAAGTTATTTAATCTTTTCAGTGGCATTAGGAATCGTCATTAAAATTATTGCAAACGAAAGGCGGCAGTTAAATGGTCAATACAAAAAAATTCAACTTACATCTTAATTATGATTTATTATTGCCCATTTTTTTACTCACACTTTTATCTTCTGGTGTGCAATATTGGATTGCCGTTAATGAAGGAAAAGATGGAACTGTGCCAGCATTAAAACAACTTTTCTTTATTTTTGTTGGCTATGCAGGCATGTTTTTAGCTAGTCGGCTGTCACAGAAATTTATTTGGAAAGTAGCTCCTTTTTTCTATGGGTTTTCATTAATCTTAATGAGTGCTTTGTATTTTTCCTATGACAAAGGAATGTATTTATTGACGGGCACAAAGCGCTGGTTAGATTTAGGGTTTATTAAATTTCAGCCATCAGAAATTGCGAAAATTGCGTTTATTTTAATGTTGGCAAAAATTATTATCCAACATGAGCAACAAGACTGGTCTGATAAATGGCGTTCAGACAAGCAACTTCTAAAAAAAATCGTTGCGGTTAGTGTCCCTGTTTTTTTCTTGATGGCGGTACAAAAAGATTTTGGGACATCCCTTGTTTTCGTAACGATTATTCTATCTCTTTTAGTTATTTCGGGAATTGATCGCAAAATTTTAATCATTATTTTCAGTGCTTTAGCAACGTTAGGCGTGGTCTTGATTCTGTTAGTCTTTACAGAGTGGGGGCACAAAGTACTCTTCTTTTTACATTTTAAACAATATCAATTGGATCGAATTTTAGCATGGATTCATCCCTATGATTATGTCGATAAAATCTCCTATCAACAAGTACAAGGCTTATTGGCAATTGGTTCGGGTGGTTTATTTGGCAAGGGTGTGCATGGGATTGAAGTGTATGTTCCTGTTCGTGAGTCTGATATGGTTTTTACTTTTATCGGGGAAGCCTGGGGCTTTGTGGGCAGTGCCACTGTTGTTTTTCTCTATTTTTACTTGTTTTATCAAGTTTTAGTAGCTGGCTTGCGGAGCAATTCGCGTTTCTGTATGTACATCTGTGTCGCCCTCATTTTTTCGCTGGTCTTTCAAACGGTGGAGAATATCGGTGCGGTGATTGGACTGTTGCCGTTAAAAGGTATTCCGCTTCCGTTTTTAAGTCAAGGAGGCACTTCGCTAGTGATGGCTATCACTTCTTTAGGATTTGTCAAAGGAAGAGAAGCCGCTACCTGAAAACACAAATAAAAACCAAGACTGGAACTCGCTTGCCGACAAGCTCTAGTCTTGGTTTTTACTATTGAAATTGTTTTTGGCATTCAGCCAAAAGTTGTTGAAGTTGTCGACTCATGTAACGTTCTTTTAAATAATAAACTGCCATGTTTCGTTTAGGTAGTTCTTGGTAAGTTAGTGTATGAATCGAATTGTCTAAAAGTTGAATATTTGTGTATTCGGGGACAATAGCGAAACTATCGGAATGAGACACCAAGTGAGTAATAAGTGAAAGAGTATCCACTTGAATGACTTTCTCTGGAGAAAAATTAGAAAACGTAGTATCTAGCCAATTGGTTAATTTGTTTTGCTCGGAAAATTCGGTATTTAAACGGACGAAGGGGTACATTGTTAGTTCTTTTAAAATTTCTTCCGTCGTAGCTTTGGCCAAAGCTGGATGATCGTTTCTTAAAATGAATTGATAATTTGCTGTAAATAAATCAATTTTACCAATATGTTCAGGTAATGGTAAGTCAGCAAAGGAAATACCAAAATCTGCATCCATTGTTTCCAAGGATTGAAGAATATTTTCTGTAATAATAGTGTGGACTTGTAAGTTGGATGAACGATCCGTTAATGTTGTCATTAGTAAGTCATTCAATTTATATTCTAAATCACAGAGATAAGTGGCTACATAAATATGGTTGGAAGAATGATTAATTTCTTTTAGCTCTTCTTCAATTGAGACCAACTCATTGGTGATGCGCCAACAATATTTTTCTAAAATTAATCCAGCTGGCGTTAAGGTGGTAGTTTGACCTTGGCGATTAAAAAGTTCCGCGCCTAACGTTGCTTCAAGAATTTTTATTTGCTTACTTAGGGCAGCTTGAGAAATTGCTAAATTTTCGGCTGCTTTAGTAAATTGTTTCACTTTGCATAACTCTAAAAAATAATGTAAACGAAATAGTTCCATGGGAATTCCTCCTTTTTCTATTCCTAGAATAAATAACGTAATTGTTCGAATAAATAACGGTGTGCTTCACAATGTCCGTGATGATTATTCTGAACTAAATAGATGGCTCGTTCTGGACTATCTTCCAGAGGAATACCAACTAAGTTACGTCTGTTTAGTTCATCAGTGAGTGAATAGGGAAGGATGCTACAGGCTTTTTCTCGTTGGACCATGTCTAAGACTAAATGAAGAGAAGGGAGTTCGATGACGATTTGCCGATTTTCCCAATTGATTTTACGTTCCCAACGTTTAAACACTTTTTTTTCATATACTTGATCGGAATATGCAGCAAAAGGTAAAGAACGAATTTCGTCAATCGTTACGCTATCGGCATGGGCTAAAGGATGATTTTTATTGACACAAAGGAGATAGCTTTCTGTATAAATTAATTCTTTCTCTAATGGAATCGAGGTATCCAAAAATATCCCAATCCCAATGTCAATTAAATCTGTTTCCAAAGCTGTTTCAAGATCGTAATAATACTTAAAATCAATACTTACATACGGATAGGATTGATTAAATAACAACAAGACTTCTCCAAATGCTTTATCTATATCAATTAAGTTTGTTCCAATCCGAATGGTCGTTGTCGATCCTTGGGTCACTAATTCATTAATCTCTTCTTGCGCTTCCTTAATGAGTGCAAAAATCATTTCTGTTCGCTTGGCGACGACTTCGCCTGCTGGAGAAAGCCGACAATGTTTCTTGTCTCTTAAAATTAATGAAGCACCTAATTCACGTTCCAACTCCTTGAGCTGGGTACTTAAATAAGGTTGACTCGTATGGAGCTTTTGAGAAGCTAAAGTAAAACTCGCATACTTTGAAACTGCCATAAAATATTCTAGTTGTTGTAATTTCATTTTCCTCACCGCCGTTTCTTTAACTATACAAAAAATAGCAGAAGAAAAGCTTCTCGACAAGGCTATCTGACGGTCTTTAGATTAATTTAACCAGTTATGATTCTATGAATAAATACGAATCATACCAGAAAACCATAGTAAATAAGCGGATTATTTTTCTTTTTGTTACTGAATGGACAAAAAGTTATCTGCTAAAAACTTTTTCTATATCGTTATTTTTTCAAGGAAGAATTATACTTGTTGTTGTAATTAAATAAGATTTGTTAGGTGAGGCTCCTATACAAACATAGGCTACTGCCCAAAAATGTCGAGAGACGCCAATGGGTAGAACAGGAACTGTCGAATGAAGGCTTTTCTTAAGGTAGCTAAAAGCAATCGCTTTTTACGTTGTATAGTGCTAAAGCTCAACGATAAGAACGATTATTCTTTGACACGTTGAGTTTTCAGCGTGTCTTTTTTTGTGGAAAGGGTGAGGAAAATGGAAGATGAACCGATCGTCAATTCAAGTCAACAACAGATAAATGAGGTGAAAGAAAATGGAAAAGAAAATGCGTCACTTGGGCCATGACTATAGTTACAAAAAGTTTGCCCATTCAGAAGTAGAAAAAGTTTTACAACGTTTCGGCTCAACTTGGGATGGCATTAAACACCAAGATATTGAAGAATTACAAGAACGTTATGGCCGCAACAAAATTATGAATGAAAAAAAAAGCTTCACGGCTGCGACTTTTTATAAAATCGTATATCACGCCGTTTACTTTGGTGTTACTAGCACTAGCCACGATTTCATTTTTTACAGAATATGTCTATGCTGCGCCAGAGGAAAAAGATGTTACTGGCGTGTTAATTATGTTAGCGATGGTCATCTTAAGCGGCACGATGAGTTTTGTCCAATCAGTCAAATCAAGCAATGCAGTTGAAAAATTACAAAATATGATTAAAGTTACAGCGACAGTCATTCGTGACAAGAAGCAAATGGAAATTCCTATCGAGGAAGTTGTGTGTGGCGACTTAGTCCAACTATCCGCTGGCGATATGATTCCAGCCGATTTACGTTTAATCCAATCTAAGGACTTATTTGTTTCCCAATCATCCTTGACTGGAGAGAGTTTTCCCATTGAAAAACACGCGACTCATCAAAAAGATAGTGATCAAATTGATACAGAATACGACAATCTTTTGTTTTTAGGAACAAATGTCATTAGTGGCACTGGTTTGGGCATTGTCATTAAAGTTGGTAATCAAACTTTATTCGGACGGATGGCTTCTGATAACGGAGAAGAGCAGCAGCAGACGAGTTTTGAAACAGGAATTAATAAAACAACGTGGGTGCTGATTCGCTTTATGTTGGTTATTACGCCAACTGTTTTTCTAATTAATGGGTTAACAAAAGGCGATTGGGTGGAAGCGTTAATGTTTGCGATTGCCACAGCTGTCGGCTTGACACCAGAAATGTTACCTATGATTGTAACAACCAATTTAGTCAAAGGTTCTCGAGAAATGGCTAAAGAAGGCACGATTATGAAAAATGTCAATGCCATTCAAAATTTTGGCGGGATGGATGTACTTTGTACGGATAAAACAGGTACCTTAACACAAGATAAAGTAATTTTAGAATACCACTATAATATTGGGTGCCAAGAAGATCAAAAAGTCTTGGATTTAGCATTTCTAAACAGTTATTTTCAAACAGGTTTGCGTAATTTAATGGATAACGCCGTTATTCAAGCGGCGACGCAAGAAAGTGATATACAATCAGATGATTTTTATAAAGTAGATGAAATTCCTTTCGATTTCAATCGACGTCGAATGAGCGTGATTATCAAAGAGTTTAAAACGCGAGAAACACGCTTAATTACCAAAGGTGCGGTTGAAGAAATGCTCTTGGTCTGCACACAGGTACTTTTAGATGGCGAAATTGTGCCCTTAACAGAGACGCTGCGTCAAAAAATTACCAAAGACGTTGAAGCTTTAAATCGAGATGGTTTGCGCGTTCTAGCAATTGCCGATAAAAAAGTCGAAGCGGCTGAATGGGAGTATACAACTAAAGATGAATCAGAGTTGATTTTACAAGGCTATCTTGCCTTCTTGGATCCGCCAAAAGAAACAGCAGCGGCAGCTATTCACGCCTTGCATCAACATAATGTAGCTGTGAAAGTATTAACGGGGGACAATCAGTATGTGACACATTCTGTTTGTAAAGAAGTTGGTCTGGCTGGCGAAAAAATTATTACAGGAAATGAACTTCAACAATTAAACCAAGAAGAATTAAGAAAAACCGTTCAAGCGTATAATATTTTCGCCAAAATTACGCCTGACCAAAAAGTTCGTATTGTAAATGCGTTAACTGAAAATGGTCAAACTGTTGGCTTTTTAGGTGATGGAATAAATGATGCTGGAGCAATGCGTGCTGCTGATGTAGGAATCTCTGTTGATACAGCTGTCGATGTGGCGAAAGAATCGGCGGATGTAATTTTATTGAGAAAAGATTTAATGGTTTTAGAAAAAGGAATTTTATCTGGACGGCGCGTGTTTACGAACACGATGAAGTACGTCAAATTAACAGCAAGTTCTAATTTTGGCAATGTGTTTTCCGTGATCCCAGCAAGTATCTTTTTACCATTTTTACCGATTGCTCCGATTCAATCGCTATTATTAAATCTAATTTACGATACTTCGTGTATGTCAGTTCCTTGGGACAAAGTAGATGAAGAATACGTAGAAAAACCAAAAAATGGGAACCAAAATCAATTGGTAATTTTATGCGTTGGTTTGGCCCAACGAGTTCTATTTTTGATATTGTTACCTATTTATTTATGTATTTCATTGTGTGTCCGGCTATCCTAGGTGGCTCATTCTTTGAATTAAATGGAGCAGATCAATTGCTCTTTATCGGTATTTTCCATGCAGGGTGGTTCATTGAGTCCTTATGGTCCCAAATGCTCGTCTTGCATTTCCTACGAACAGAAAAAATGCCTTTCCTTCAAAGTAGTGCTTCTGGAATTATGACGTTAGTCACTACAGCAGGGATTGTTCTCGGAACTGTTTTACCCTTTACCGCTTTCGGTGCAGAACTAGGATTTGTCGGTTTATCACCAAGCTATTTCTTGTATTTAATCCCGACAATTGTTGCTTATTTAGCACTGGTTGCGTTCATTAAAGTTTTATACGTCAAACGTTACGGTCAATTACTGTAACTGATTTGTACTATTATATATAGAAAAATTTTTTTACTTTTCTTTCAAGGTTGAGGAGGTGTCGGTTTTTATGACAGCTCCTCGTTGTTGTTTAAAGTAACTGTGCGAATTTTTTTATGGATTTATTTGTCATTTACAGTTAGTATGGCTAGTAGAGACTTTCCAAAAAGAACGAGCTTTTTGGTAATAAGGAGATAAAACGAGCTAATGACAAAAACAAACCAACTTTCAACTTCAACGCCGATGTTCGATCGGTCGGCCTATATTCATATTCCATTTTGTGAGCATATTTGTTATTATTGCGATTTTAACAAGGTCTTTTTAGAAGGACAACCAGTTGATGAATATATTCAGAGTTTATTAAAAGAAATTCAACTTACGCAAGCATTGTATCCAGAACAAGAAATGAAAACCATCTATATTGGCGGAGGCACGCCAACTTCATTATCAGCGAAACAGTTAGATGTGCTACTAAAAGGGGTTCGCGAACAGCTAACGTTTGATGACCGAAATGAATTTACGGTGGAAGCAAACCCTGGTGATTTAACCCAAGAAAAATTACAAGTCATGAAAAACTATGGCGTCAATCGTCTTTCGATGGGCGTTCAGACATTTGATGATCGCTTGCTCAAAAAAATCGGTCGCAAGCACACCGCCGCAGATGTTTATGAAACAATGAAATTTTTAGAGAAAGAAAATTTTACCAATGTCAGTATTGACTTAATCTATGCTTTACCTGGACAAACATTGGAAAGTTTTCGCGATACTTTGACAAGAGCCTTAGCATTGGACTTGCCGCACTATTCGCTTTATTCATTAATTCTTGAAAATAAAACAATGTTCATGAACTGGGTTCGTCAAGGACGGTTACAGCTGCCTGAAGAAGAAATCGAAGCACAAATGTTTGACGAAACGATTGAAGCAATGGAGAAAAAGGACGTCACCAATATGAAGTTAGTAATTTTGCTTTAACAGGAAAAGAAAGCCAGCATAATCTGGCTTATTGGAATAATGACCACTACTATGGATTTGGCGCAGGTGCCAGCGGCTATCTTGGGCAAACTCGTTACAAAAATCACGGTCCAATCCAACATTATTTGAAACCCTTGCGAGAAAATCAATTGCCAATTGTGGAGACTGAAGAATTAACTCGTCTAAATCAAATAGAAGAGGAGTTATTTTTAGGCTTACGTAAAAAAGTAGGCATTTCTAAACAAAAATTCCAACAAAAATTTCATGAACCAATTGAAGCAATTTATGGAGAGGTCATTCAACGCTTAATCAAAGAAGAATTATTAATTGAAGAAGCAGATATCTTACGTTTAACGAAAAAAGGACTATTTGTGGGGAATAATGTTTTTGAAGCTTTTTTGTTAAGTGAAAAAGAGTAAAAAAATAAAAAAATCATCGAAGTGTGACAAAGCATTTCGATGATTTTTTTATTACAAAAGTTGGTATTGATGGTTTTTGAAGGTGGTTTGTAGCAATTAGCACTCTTGCGTGAAGAGTGCTAAAAAGTTGCGTATTTCCCTTGACAAAAAGGTAAGGACTTGTTATATTAGTATATGTAGTTAGCACTTAGATGTTAAGAGTGCTAATGAAGGGTGGTAATAACGATGATTACAGAAAGACAACAAAATATCTTGAGACTTATCATCCAAAATTACACGAACACGGGCTTACCTGTCGGTTCTAAGAAATTGATGGAGGATGGCATTGCCTCTAGTTCTGCCACAATTCGTAATGATATGAAAGCATTAGAAGAATACGGCTTATTAGCTAAGACTCATTCTTCTTCAGGGCGAATTCCCTCAATGGCTGGTTATCGTTACTACGTGGATCATCTTTTACAACCAACACAAGTAGAAGAGAACGAACTTAGAAGAATCCGTCAATCTTTTGGAAAAGAATTTCATGAGATTAATGATATTATTCGACAATCCGCTGAAATTCTATCAGAATTGACAAGTTATACTGCTTTTTCATTAGGACCTGAAGTGAAAGAACGGAAATTAACCGGCTTTCGAATGGTTCCTTTGAATGATCGGCAAGTCCTTGCTATTATAGTGACAGATAAAGGCAATGTTGAAAACCAAGTATTTGCCATTCCTGCCGCTGTTTCTAGCCAAGATCTTGAAAAAATGACACAAATCATCAATGATAAGTTGGTTGGACAACCTTTGTTGACCGTTTATCATCGTTTGCGGACGGAGATTCCGATGATTTTACATCGCTATTTCCAAACGCCAGAAGGAATGATGAACTTATTCGATGAGATGTTAGGACATGCCTTTGAAGAAAAAGTCTTTGTCGGTGGTCGCATGAATTTGTTAGATTTTGGCATCAAACAAGATATTGAACAATTGAAATCTGTCTATTCCTTTATGCAAAATTCTGATGAGCTGACGCATTTATTAAATGGTTCTGCAACAACAGAAAATCCAATTGTTTTTCGTATCGGCTCAGAAATTGGCAACAATCTCTTAGAAGATATGAGCATGATCACTGCTACGTATGAAGTATCAGGACATGGCAAAGGAACAATTGCCCTGCTAGGACCAACCAGTATGCCGTATTCAAAAATATTCGGTTTGGTAGACACGTTTCGACATGAGCTAGCTTCACAACTAGGTGACTATTACCGTTTTTTAGGTAATTAAGCAAACCTTGTTAGGATAAGAAGTAGATGCATAAAGAGAAAGGAAGTTGCTGAAGTGAGTAAAAAAGAAGAGAAGCAAGAAGAATTACAAGAAGAAATGGAAGCTGTTGATGCTGCTGGCGTTTCTGAAGTAGAAGTTGAAGCAACAGAGATTGAAAATCTTAAAGCAGAGCTTTCCGAAATGGAAGACAAGTTCTTGCGGGCAAGAGCCGAAATTGCTAATATGAGCAATCGAAATAAAAACGAACGAGAATTATTAGTTCGTTACCGCTCACAAGATTTAGGTAAAAAGATTTTACCATCCATTGATAATTTAGAACGAGCAATGGCTATTGAAGTATCAGATGAACAAGGCGAAAGCTTGAAAAAAGGTATTTCGATGGTGCTAGAAAGTATTACTGTGGCTTTAAAAGAAGAAGGAATTGAAGAAATCCCAGCAATGGGTGAAACCTTTGATCCAAATTTACATCAAGCCGTTCAAACAGTCCCTGCTTCTGAAGAAACCCCAGCAGATACCATTGTTGAAGTTCTACAAAAAGGGTACAAATTACAAGATCGTGTGTTACGACCATCAATGGTCATTGTTGCACAATAACAAACGTTAATTAAAAATATATTATTATAGAAAACTAATACAGATTGGAGATATTCACTATGAGTAAAATTATTGGTATTGACTTAGGAACAACAAACTCAGCTGTCGCAGTGCTAGAAGGCGGCGAAGCGAAAATTATTGCAAACCCAGAAGGTAACCGCACAACTCCTTCGGTCGTTTCATTCAAAAACGGTGAAATTCAAGTGGGCGAAGTAGCAAAACGTCAAGCTGTTACAAATCCTAACACGATTTCATCTATTAAACGTCACATGGGTGAAGCTGGCTACAAAGTTGATGTTGAAGGAAAATCATATACACCACAAGAAGTTTCTGCAATGATCTTACAATATTTAAAAGGTTTTGCTGAAGACTATTTAGGTGAAAAAGTTGAAAAAGCAGTTATTACAGTTCCTGCATATTTCAACGATGCGCAACGTCAAGCAACAAAAGATGCTGGTAAAATTGCTGGTTTAGAAGTAGAACGGATCGTTAACGAACCAACAGCAGCAGCTTTAGCTTATGGCTTAGATAAAACAGACAAAGATGAAAAAATTCTTGTCTTTGACCTTGGTGGTGGTACATTCGACGTGTCAATCCTTGAATTAGGCGATGGCGTTTTCGATGTATTATCAACAGCCGGTGATAACAACCTAGGTGGGGATGACTTTGATAATAAAATCATTGACTACATGGTTGCAGAATTTAAAAAAGAAAATGGCATTGACTTAGCTAACGATAAAATGGCGTTACAACGTTTGAAAGATGCTGCTGAAAAAGCGAAAAAAGACTTATCAGGTGTAACAAGCACACAAATCAGCTTGCCATTTATTACTGCTGGCGAAGCAGGACCATTGCACTTAGAAATGAACTTAACTCGTGCAAAATTTGATGAATTAACAAGTGATTTAGTTGAACGTACAAAAGTACCAGTACGTCAAGCCTTGAAAGATGCTGGATTAAATCCTTCTGAAATCGACGAAGTTATCCTAGTTGGTGGTTCAACACGTATTCCAGCTGTAGTTGAAGCTGTTCGCAAAGAAACAAACAAAGAACCAAACAAATCAGTTAACCCTGACGAAGTAGTAGCAATGGGTGCTGCAATCCAAGGTGGCGTAATCACTGGTGATGTTAAAGACGTTGTCTTATTAGACGTAACACCGTTGTCATTAGGGATTGAAACAATGGGTGGCGTATTTACAAAATTAATTGATCGTAACACTACGATTCCAACAAGTAAATCACAAGTCTTCTCAACTGCTGCTGACAATCAACCAGCTGTTGATATTCACGTTTTACAAGGTGAACGTCCAATGGCCGCTGATAATAAAACATTAGGTCGTTTCCAATTAACAGATATTCCTGCGGCTCCTCGTGGTGTGCCGCAAATTGAAGTAAGCTTTGACATTGATAAAAACGGGATTGTAAATGTTCGTGCGAAAGACTTAGGCACTCAAAAAGAACAAACAATCACGATCAAATCTTCTTCAGGTTTATCTGATGATGAAATCGAACGTATGGTGAAAGATGCTGAAGCAAACGCTGAAGCAGATAAACAACGTAAAGAAGAAGTTGACTTACGTAACGATGCAGATGCTTTATTATTCACTGTTGATAAAACATTGAAAGAATTAGAAGGCAAAGTAGACGCTGAAGAAGTGAAAAAAGCAGAAGATGCGCGTGATGAATTAAAAGCAGCCATCGAAGCAAACGATATCGAACAAATGAAAGCAAAACGTGATTCATTGAATGAAATCGTCCAAAACTTAACAGTAAAACTTTACGAACAAGCTGCGCAACAACAAGCACAAGAAAATCCTGAAGCTGCCCAAGGTGGCGCTGATGATGTTGTTGATGCTGATTTTGAAGAAGTAAATGGTGATGACAAATAATCAATAACAATTGATTTTAGGGACTGGATCATTAGTACAATGACTAATGTCCCAGTCCCTTGTCTTTTGTGAGAAAATCAACCACAATCAAGTTAGCAAGAAACTATTTAGGTTTTGAAAGAACTGTGGTATGATTACAACGATGTTAAACAAGCTGAAAATACCTATTCACAGCTAGTAACACTGATTCAAGGTGTGACAGATAATCCAACCAGAGAGACCGAAAGCAATCGATGAATTTGGCTGGTTCTAAACACATTGTAAAGTTTGAAGAAAGTTGGAGGGAAGTCAATGGCGACGAAACGAGATTATTATGAAGTGCTAGGATTAGCAAAAGGTGCTTCAGATGATGAAATTAAAAAAGCATACCGCAAACTTTCCAAAAAGTACCATCCAGATATTAACAAAGAAGCCGATGCGGAAGAAAAATTTAAAGAAGTTTCTGAAGCGTATGAAGTATTAAGTGATCCACAGAAAAAAGCGGCCTATGACCAATATGGCCATGCAGGAACTGATCCTAATTACGGTGGCGGCGCTGGTGGCTTTGGCGGTTTCGGTGGCGGCGGATTTAGCAGTAGTGGTTTTGGTGGATTCGAAGATATTTTCGATTCATTCTTTGGCGGCGGCGGTGGTCGTTCTGTTGATCCAAATGCACCAAGACAAGGCGCCGATTTACAATATACAATTCAATTGAAATTTGAAGAAGCTATTTTCGGTGTCGAAAAAGAGATTAAGTACAATCGAGAAGATACTTGTGCAACCTGTGGCGGTAATGGCGCCAAACCAGGCACACACCCAGAAACTTGTCATAAATGTCATGGCTCTGGAACAATCAATGTTGAACGTCAAACGCCATTAGGTCGTATGATGAGTCGTCAAACTTGTGATGTGTGTCATGGCACAGGGAAAGAAATTAAAGAACCATGTCCAACTTGTCATGGCACAGGTCATGAGAAAAAAGCACATACTGTCAAAGTAAATGTGCCTGCTGGAGTAGAAGACGGCCAACAAATGCGCTTAGCTAACCAAGGAGAAGCGGGTACCAATGGTGGACCATATGGTGATTTATATGTAGTCTTTCGTGTTGAAGATAGTGATATTTTCGATCGAGATGGCGCAGAAATCTACTATGATTTACCAGTAAGTTTTGTCCAAGCGGCTCTAGGGGACGAAGTAACTGTACCAACTGTTCATGGTGACGTGAAATTAAAAATTCCGGCTGGAACACAAACTGGCACAAACTTCCGCTTAAGAGGCAAAGGTGCGCCACGTTTACGTGGTGGGGGCAATGGTGATCAACACGTGAAAGTGAAATTAATAACACCAAAAAATCTTAATGAAGAACAAAAGGATGCCCTACGAGCTTTTGCAAAAGCTGGCGGACAAAATGTAACTGAACAACAAGAAGAAGGCTTCTTTGATAAAATGAAAGATGCGTTTGGCGGTAAGAAGAAAAAATAAACCAAACGAGTCAGAGACAAAAGCAGTTAGCTCCAAGTGTTCATCACTCTTGAAAGCTAAATTGCAACGAGTAATTGCAGATACTGCTTTTGTTTAGCTGATTATTTTAAGATTTAGAGAGTGGGACATAAGTCGTTTTGACTTATGTCCTATTTTCGTTTTTTATTTCCAAACATTTTACGAGAATATTTTAAAATTTAGCGTATACTTAATATAAGCAAGTTAGGAGGGCTTATTTATGAAACCATATGTTTATGTAATCAGTGATATTCATGGACAAGCAGATTTGTTTGATGCCTTACTTACAGACTATGACCCAGTTGAGCATCAGCTAGTTTTAATTGGTGATTTAAACGACCGTGGTCCGGATTCTAAAGCCTGTTTTCTCAAAGGAAAAGAACTTGTCGAGCAACACGGCGCTGTTTATTTACGAGGCAATCATGAAGAATATTTTTTGCAGTTTCTTCAAAATCCAGAGGACTGGTTTGCAGGATATGTTCGCAATGGTGGCAAGGAAACAATTGAAAGTCTCTTGCATCCAGGAGCTACTGCAGAATACTCACCAACAGAAATGGCCTTAATGATCCGTAGTCGCTATCCAGAGTTAATTGATTTTTTAACAAAACGACCACTTTATTTTGAATGGCAGCATTACTTATTTGTGCATGCTGGGGTTGATTTAACGATGGAAGATTGGCGGCAAACAGCACCTAAGGATTTTTTGTGGATTCGCGAACCCTTTCATCAAGGGAAAAATAATACAGGCAAGACCATTGTTTTTGGTCATACTATTACCCCGATGTTACATGGTGATATGCAGACAACGGACCTTTGGCAAAGTGATGGAAAAATTGGGATAGATGGTGGTGCTATTTTTGGCGGCTCTGTGCATGGTGTGATTTTTAATGAAAAAGGCATTGTCCAAGATATCGAATATCAAAAACGCACCCCTGCATGGCAACCAGAATTTTGATTCCTTAATCGCACGAATCAGTTACCTCACTTCTATATTTAGAAGCAAAAATATGCTAAAATAGATAAGTATGCATAAGAAAAGAGGTATCTAGTTAATGGCAGAAGCTTATAACGAAGAAGTAGTAGCGCTACTTCAAAAAGAATTGACAACGTATCGTTCAAAACAAATAACAACGGTTTTAACTTTATTAAATGAAGGAAATACAGTTCCTTTTATTGCCCGTTACCGGAAAGAAATGACTGGAAGTTTAGATGAAGTCCAAATCCGTGAAATAGAAGAACGTTATCATTATTTACAAAACTTGAAAAAGCGGAAAGAAGAAGTTCTCCGTTTAATTGAAGAGCAAGGAAAACTAACAAAAGAACTCAAAACAGATATTCAAAAAGCAGTAAAAATGCAACAAGTGGAAGATTTATATCGACCATATAAACAAAAACGTCGGACTAAAGCGACTATCGCGAAAGAAAAAGGGTTGGAACCATTAGCAGATTGGTTGCTCTCTTTACCTGAAAACGCGGATATCTTAGCTAAAGCGGCTACTTTTATTAATGAAGAAAAAGAAGTTGCAACCGCCGAGATAGCCTTGCAAGGTGCTCATGAAATTTTAGCAGAACGTATTAGCGATGAACCAAAATACCGAACATGGTTACGTGATTATATGGTTAAACATGCGCAATACGTTAGCGTAGTTAAGGATGAAGAAAAAGACGAAAAGCGGACCTATGAAATGTATTACGATTTTGCAGAACCAGTTAGCAAAATGGTGCCGCACCGTGTCTTAGCAACGAATCGTGGTGAAAAAGAAGACATTTTAAAGGTTTCCCTTGTCGCTGATGAAACAAAAATTAATGATTATTTCCAACGTCAACTAATCGGCAAACAAGCAACAAGTTTTGCTGCTCCATACATTGAGGCTGCTTATTTAGATAGCTATAAACGATTTATTGGGCCAGCGATTGAACGGGAGATCCGCAATGAATTAACAGAAAAAGCTGATGAACAAGCGATTGCAATTTTCGGTGAAAATTTACGTAATTTATTATTACAGTCACCACTTAAAGGAAAAGTTGTTCTAGGATTTGACCCGGCTTATCGGACAGGCTGTAAATTAGCAGTTGTCGATGAAACTGGTAAAGTTTTAGCAATTCAAGTGATTTATCCACATAAACCAGCCACTGCTGCGAAACGTGAAGCCGCTGGTCCAGCCTTTAAAAAGATCATTGAAGACTATCAAGTGGACATGGTAGCTATTGGAAACGGAACGGCAAGTCGTGAATCTGAATTGTTTGTGGCAGAGCAATTAAAAGCGGTGAAACGGGACGTCTTTTACGTGATTGTTAATGAAGCAGGGGCTTCCGTTTACTCTGCGAGTGAAGTGGCTCGTAAAGAGTTTCCTGATTTACAAGTCGAAGAACGAAGTGCGGTCAGCATTGCACGTCGTTTACAAGATCCGTTGGCAGAATTAGTAAAAATTGATCCCAAAGCAGTCGGGGTCGGTCAATATCAGCATGACGTATCGCAAAAACGTCTTGCCGAGCAATTGGATTTTGTTGTAGAAACTGCGGTAAACCAAGTTGGTGTTGATGTGAATACAGCGAGTGCTCAACTTTTACAACATATTTCTGGCTTAAATAAAACAACGGCGCAAAACTTAGTCACTTATCGTGATGAAAATGGTGTCTTTACAGCACGAAATCAAGTCAAAAAAGTACCTCGTTTAGGACCAAAAGCATTTGAACAAGCAATTGGCTTTTTACGAATTCCTAATGGCAAAAATGTGTTAGATAACACTGGCATTCACCCAGAAAGTTATCCAGTAGCACAAGCAATTTTAGAAAAAGCAGAGATTGCTTCTAAAGAATTAGGGACAGCAGAAGCTATCGAAAAATTGAAACAGTTACCAGTGAATCAATTAGCTACTGAGTTAGAAGTAGGTTCAGAAACACTCACGGATATTATTGCTAGTTTAATCCAACCAGGTCGTGATATGCGCGATGAGATGTCAGCACCACTTTTACGTAAAGACGTGTTGACGATGGAAGATTTGAAACCAGGAATGGAAATGCAAGGGACTGTTCGAAACGTAATTGACTTTGGTGCGTTTGTCGATATTGGTGTGAAGCAAGATGGCTTAGTCCACATTTCTAAGTTAAGTCCTAAATTTGTTAAGCACCCAACGGATGTTGTTGCGGTGGGTGATGTAGTCACAGTTTGGGTAGAAGATGTTGACTTGAAAAAGGGGCGTATTAGTTTAACCATGTTGCCTCGGGCTGATAGAAAAGAGTAACAATGAAAGAGTCTCAACCAGTCTTGATGACAGATCAAGCGCTTCAAACGCTAGTGGAAAAAATTTCAATCGTATTTTTTCAGAAACCTTTTCTGCATCAAGCTACATTTAATCGGCGGTTAAAAACTACGGGCGGTCGCTATCATTTAGCTTCGCATCACCTGGATTTTAATCCAACTGTCTTTTTAAAGTATGGACAAGAGGAACTGGAAAAAGTCATTAAGCATGAGTTATGTCACTATCATTTACATTTAGCTGGCAAAGGCTATCAGCATAAAGATAAGGACTTTAAAGAGTTATTGGCTAAGACTGGCGGTGCCCGTTATGCACCGCCTCTAGTAGAACGGAAAAAAGCAGTTTTCCATCAGTACCAATGTCAGTCTTGTGGAGAAGTCATCCTCAGAAAACGACGAATTGATACGACACGATATGTCTGCGGAAAATGTCATGGGCGTTTGTCCTGGCAAGCGAAAAAAGAACAAATCTAACGATTCTGGTCTTTGTTATCTTGACAAAGACCAGTAATTATTTTAGGATAAATAAGTGCTCTTAAAATGCAGATGTGTTGGAATTGGCAGACAAGCATGATTGAGGGTCATGTGGACAGATGTCCGTGTGGGTTCGAGTCCCATCATCTGCATCAACTAGTATAACAAGAGGTCGGGACAGAAGTGTTTAACTCCGAGAAATAAGAAGGAGTTGCTTTTGTTCCCGCCGTTTATCAGTTTTTGAGCGTGGAGCAAAAATCCAAAGTGATTTTTGTCCCACGCTCTTGTTTAATACGGAAAAACCATCAATTTTTTATTAAATTCTGATATTTATTATTGCTTTTTCATTATAGTTGGCGTAACTTTAGAGTATAAATTTGTGAAGCGAGGGAGTCCGTGTGAGAAATTTTAAAAAATCCGATAAATTAAATAACGTAAGTTACGATGTCCGTGGTCCTGTTTTAGAAGAAGCAGAACGCATGCAAGAAGAGGGCATACGTATTTTGAAATTAAATACAGGGAATCCAGCGCCATTTGGTTTTGATGCCCCAAATGAAATTGTGCGCGACATGATTGTGAATGTTCGCGATTCAGAAGGTTATTCCGATTCAAAAGGTATTTTTTCTGCAAGAAAAGCGATTGAACAATATTGCCAATTAAAAAAATTTCCTAATGTAACGATTAATGATATTTACACTGGTAATGGCGTGAGTGAACTAATTACCATGTGTATGCAAGGCTTGTTAAATAACGGCGATGAAGTACTTGTGCCAATGCCAGACTATCCTTTATGGACTGCTTCTGTTTCTTTGGCGGGCGGTACACCCGTTCATTATATTTGTGATGAGCAAGCAGAATGGTATCCAGACATTGATGATATAAAATCAAAAATAACTTCGAATACAAAAGCAATCGTTATTATCAATCCCAATAATCCGACTGGTGCTTTATATCCGAAAGAGTTATTACTAGAAATTGTCGAAGTGGCACGTCAAAATGATTTAATTATTTACTCTGATGAAATTTATGATCGTTTGGTCATGGACGGTTTGGTTCATGTACCGATTGCTACATTAGCTCCTGATTTATTTGTCGTAACATTGAATGGTTTGTCAAAATCACATCGAGTGGCAGGCTTCCGATGCGGTTGGATGGTGTTAAGTGGAGATAAATCACGAGTAAAAGGGTATATCGAAGGGCTAAATATGCTTGCTTCCATGCGGTTATGTTCGAATGTGTTGTCACAACAAATCATTCAAACCGCATTAGGCGGCTATCAAAGTGTTGATGATTTACTTTTACCAGGTGGCAGAATTTACGAACAACGAGAATTTATTTACAATGCGATAAATGATATTCCTGGTTTATCAGCCGTGAAGCCTAAAGCAGCTTTCTATATTTTCCCGAAAATTGATACGGCCAAATTTGACATTTATGATGATGAAAAATTTGTTTTAGATTTCTTACACAAACATCATATTTTATTAGTCCATGGTGGTGGGTTCAACTGGCAACAACCAGATCACTTCCGTATTGTTTATTTACCGAAGATGGAAGACTTAAAAACTACAGCAGATAAAATGCGTGAATTTTTAAGTACCTACAAACAAAAATAAAAGAACTACCAAAAAATAGCCTCTAACGAAGCTATTTTTTGGTAGTTCTTGTTTTATCAACAATACTATTCTGCGGTTTCACATGCTTTTTTACTAATAATCATTCGGTTGGTATATTTTTCTTCCATATCAGGACTAGGATTTGCTACTACGATGAGATAAGAATTTTCATACTCCTTCTCCACAAAGCCTGAATAATTTGTTTTTTTCCCAAATGAAGTGAACCTTTTTCTCTTCGGCCATACAATAACACTCCTTTTTAATAAAAATGAACCTATTTATTTTCTAAGAAAACCTTAGATAATGTTCTTGCAGTATATTATGCAATAAAGTACAATAAAAGCATAATGCGAATTCGCATATTTTGACAAAATCCCCATTTTGCAAGGAAAATGGCCGATATAAATAGGAGCTATTGTGATGAATTCTTTAGGTGCAGTTATTAAAGAAATTAGAAAAAATAGAAAATTGACACAGAAAATGTTATCAGAAGACATCTGTTCGCAAAGCGTTTTAAGTCGCATTGAAAACAATGAAGAGTTGCCAAACGTCCTCGTAATGCAACAACTTTGTGATCGTTTAGGTGTGACTGTTGACCAGATTATGCGTTATAAATCTGGTGATGTGCACGTTGTTACGTATTCATTTGAAAAAATGGCTGAATATTTTCGCCATAAAAAATATCAATTATTATTAAATTATTTAAAGGAAAATCGTATTGAAGAACAATTGTATTTAGATACGGACTGGCAAAAATATTATTATTATTTAGGTAGTTGTGAATTGTTTGTTCTAAATGATTATGAAAAAGCTATTGCTAGCTTGCGTAAAGGGTTATCTTTCACCTATAAAGCCGATAAGTTAAATGTTTCTGATTTAGAGATTCAATTAATTAGTTGTCTAGGTGCCACTTATGGTTACATGGGCAATCGAGTAGAAGCAGAACGATTTTTAAGTTTGAGTATTCATTATTTTAATCAATTGCCAAATGAACGCAGTAATGCAGAGTTAACGAAAATATTTTTTAATTATGCTGATTTCTTATTCAAAAATTATACAGAAAAAGATGCCGAAATTTATGTGGATCAAGGAATTACTTGGGCCCGCAAAAAAAATAGTTATTATTATTTAAGTGAATTATTAAATCTAAAATATTTAGTTTTAATGAGAAAGAATAAACATGAAGAAGCAGAACGTTATCTGAACTTAGCACAACAAATGAAAAATGTGGAAAGTGGCAATCTTTAAAAAATCCTCAGAATTGCTTAAAAGGTCTACACCATTTCTTGACTTTTGTACTGATTAAGAGTACTTTTGAAGTAAGTAAAATAAAGAAAGAAGGATGAAGATGAAAACATTTATCTTTGCAGACAAGTTCTTTTTAAAAAGCGATGTTAAAGGACCTGGTTATTTAGAAATCACGGATGGTATCTTTGGTAATTATACAAAAGATGAACCGCAAGGGGACGTAAAAATTATTCGTGAGGAAGGCAAATGGATTGCCCCAGGTTTAGTGGATACTCATATTCATGGTTACATGAATCATGACGTAATGGATAACGATGCAGAAGGCATTAAAGTGATGTCTGAAGGCTTATTATCTTGTGGTGTAACTTCATTTTTACCAACAACGTTAACGTCAAGCAAAGAACGTTTAACAGACGTTGCACGTACGATTGGTCAAGTCTACCAAGAAGTACCTGGTGCAAAAATTCAAGGGATTTACTTTGAAGGACCTTTCTTTACTGAAGAACATAAAGGCGCACAAAATCCAAGTTATTTTGGAGATCCAGACCTTGATACATTCCACGAATGGCAAGAAGCTTCAGGCGGAATTATTAAGAAAATTGCGTTGGCACCAGAACGTAATGGTGTGAAAGAATTTGTTGAAACCGTTACAGATGAAGGTGTCGTTGTTGCTTTAGGCCATAGTAATGCGACCTTAGAAGAAGCTGATGTGGCAGTTGAAGCAGGCGCTAGCGTTTTTGTTCATGCATATAATGGGATGCGTGGCTTAAATCACCGTGAACCAGGGATGGTTGGTGCATTGTTAACGTTACAACACGTTTTCTCTGAATTAATTTGTGATGGACACCATGTACATCCGCAAGCGGCTGAAGTATTGATGGAAAAAGCGGGCCATGATCACGTTGCGTTAATTACAGACTGCATGATGGCTGGTGGTATGCCAGATGGCAACTACAATTTAGGTGAATTTCCTGTTGTGGTAGCAGAAGGAACGGCTCGTTTGGATACTGGGAACTTAGCAGGAAGTATTTTAAAACTAAAAGAAGCAATTAAAAATGTAGTTGATTGGGGTATTGCAACACCTGCACAAGCAATTATGATGGCTTCATTAGTTCCTGCGATCAGCTGTAAAATTGATGATCAATGTGGCATGATTGCAAATGGTCGCGATGCTGACTTTATCGTATTAGAACCAACCATGGAATTAGCAGCCACTTATTTAGATGGCGTAGAACGTTATCGAGCATAAGACACAAGAAAAAGCTTGCGGAAATTTATCCGCAAGCTTTTTTTATAATTCCTTTGGTAAAATCGCAGAAGTGATTTCTTTGTTTTCATAGGCAATAAAAAAATCGATTAATTGCTTGTCAAATTGCTCAATATCCTCTTTGTAAAGGGAGCTAGGAATCACAAAGGTTTGCTCTAGGGTGCCTGCTAGATAATCGCCATCTAAACTTTGGGCGACAACTAAAAATTCTTGTTCGCGCCAATGTTCCACATCTGTTTCAGAAATGGTTTCCGGAGAGGCTAAAAATTTACAATTTTCGACAAACTGTTCATCAATTTCTTCACTGAAAGTTAATTCAGCATCCTCTTCTTGAGGTTGAGAGAGGATTGCTTGCAAAAATGTTTGTGGTTTTGCATCGGGTAATGTTTCTTTTAGCTGTTCAAAATCCAATGAAAGTTCCTCCTTATTGTTTGTTTAAAATAGTTACTGAAAAATCAATGGGTGAATTTGTTTTAAGGCTTTTGGCTTCTAAGATGATTTTTTCAGCCAACAAATCGTTTCCGTTATATACAGGTGTCACGCGATAGCGAACGGTTTCGCCGCGATCAAGAGCTGCCCGAATCTGATTTTCATATTTCGTCATATAAGGAGTGTTGACAGGATTCTGATACAAGGTGGTTAAGTTACGTGGATCATCACCACTGCCTCCCATTTGACGGCCGATTAGGTGGCCACGCGAATGATTAGCTTTTCCTGAAATGAAACCAGCTGGTCGAATATCTTTATTAGCGGAAGTTCCTGTATTGACCATTGCGGGTTTTAATAGCGCATCAGCGCCTGTCGCTCGTTTTAGACGATCTAGAGAATGATAAGTAATCCAGCCGTTTGAGTTATCCTTTAATTCCTCTGCTGAAAATGTGGCTTTACCATTTTCAATGGGTCCGGGATTATCTCCTTTAGGTGCTGGTGTGCTTGAGGGGGTGGTTGTTTGTGGTTGAACATTAAATAAATCTTGTAAAGCATCAGGAACTTTAACGCCAACCGCGCCTAAAATTAAAATGATTAATGCGCCAATCAGCATGATGGTTGAATTAAATGGTGGTTTCTTCTTTCTGTTTGCCATAACGTGCTCCTCTAATTTTATACTTGCAATAGTCCAAATTTAAGTGGACCATCTTTTCTATTATACGTAAATTTGCTAAAAAATCAAAAAGGCTTTTCTTTGAAAGACTTGTTTTCTCAGATATGTTACTATTTTAATGTAGAAGGGAAGGGATAGTGGATGGCCTATATTGAAGTCAAAAATGAATACAAGCGTTACCAAATGGGAGAGACAACTATTACTGCGAATGACGGCATTTCTTTTGAAGTGGAAAAAGGAGAAGTAGCGGTTATTTTAGGCCCCAGCGGTGCTGGAAAATCAACTGTTTTAAATATTCTTGGTGGAATGGACAGCTGTGATGAAGGGGAAATTATTATTGATGGTACAGATATCGCTCAGTTTTCAGAGAAACAATTAACCACTTATCGACGCAATGATGTCGGGTTTGTTTTCCAATTTTACAATTTAGTCCCAAATTTAACGGCAAAAGAAAATGTCGAATTGGCTTCGCAAATCGTTGCGGATGCGTTGGATTCGACCAATGTTTTACAATCGGTGGGTTTAGGGGAACGTTTAGATAATTTTCCAGCGCAACTTTCTGGTGGTGAACAACAACGAGTAACCATCGCCCGTGCGATTGCTAAAAAGCCCAAGTTACTTTTATGTGATGAACCGACAGGAGCGCTGGATTATGAAACAGGGAAACAAATTTTAACCATTTTGCAAAACACTGCTCGTGAAACTGGAACGACCGTCTTAATTATTACCCACAATTCAGCCATTGCAGAAATGGCCGATCGGGTAATTCGAATTAATGATGCGAAAGTTCGCGAAATGACTGTGAATGATCAGCCTAAATTGGTTGCTGAAATTGAATGGTAGGTGCCTAAAATGAAGAAAACAGCGCTAATTAAAACAAGCTTACGTGAAATTAGACAATCTACTACACGATTTTTATCGATTATGGGGATTATTTTCCTTGGTGTAATGGTCTTTGTTGGTTTGAAAGCTACTGGACCAGATATGATTAAAACCGCGAATAATTATTACCAGAAAGAGCAGCTTCCAGATGCGCGAATAATTTCTACAATGGGACTGGAAAAGAAAGATTTAACAACACTACAGTCTTTAAAAGATGTCGAAACAGTTGTGCCGCGGTATACAATAGATGCCACGATTGGGCCGCAAAATAATGCAGTAAAATTGTTTGGCTATCGAAAAAATCAAGCAGGATCGGTTAACTATCAAGTAGTTGACGGTCGGTTACCTAAACAAACAAATGAAATTGCATTAGATACATTAGCGAAAACTAGATATGACTATAAAATGGGTGATAAAATCACTTTAAACGATGTAGCGATTAAAGAAAAAGGACTGACGCAAACTCATTTTACTGTTGTTGGATTTATCAATTCAGCAGAATATATTGATAATACATCCAGGGGAACCACAACGGTCGGTTCTGGAACGTTAAACTTTTTTGGCGTGGTTTCGGAAAAAGCCTTTGACAGTCAACGATATCCAGAATTGCTAATCTCATTTCGTTCATTAAAACATCAAAATACGTATTTCTCTGATTATGAAAAGAAAAGAGAGCAGGCCTTAAATCAGGTAAAAGAGGCACTGAAAAATCGGCCAGAAGAACAGATTGCGGCTCTGCGTGATTCGGCTCAGCCGGACATTAACCAAGGTCGGCAAGCGCTGGAAACGGGAAAACAAGCGCTTGCGCAGTTGGAGCAACAACCAGGAATTCCAGCTGAGATGCTTGAAAAGCAAAAAGACGAATTGGCTAAACAAGAACAACTGTTGGCTGAAAAAGAAACAGAGCTAGCCAATTTGAAAGCCCCAACGTATTATTATTTTACTAGGGAAGACAATCCAGGATTTTCTGAATATCAAGATAACGCTGATCGGATTTCTTCTTTAGCCACGCTGTTCCCGTTGTTCTTTTTCCTAATTGCGGCATTAGTCAGCTTAACTACCATGACACGTATGGTGGAAGAAAAAAGAATGGAAATTGGTAGTTTGAAAGCTTTAGGTTATCGTAATCGTGAAATTGCTTCGATTTTTATTACCTATGCAACTGTTGCCAGCCTAACAGGTGCATTATTAGGATTGGCAGTTGGCTATTATCTATTCCCTAAAATAATTTTTGATGCCTACGGTCAAATGTACAATATTCCTGATTTAGTTACACCGTGGTACTTAAATTACAGTTTATGGGGCATCATTGTAGCCTTAGCTTGTACTGTGGGAGCGGCCTTAGTGACATTAAGAATCGATTTATTAAGTACCCCAGCTACCTTGCTAAGACCCAAAGCGCCGAAAGCAGGCCAACGGATTTTATTAGAACGAATCCGCCCTTTATGGCAACGCATGAGCTTTATTCAAAAAGTGACCGCTAGAAATCTGTTCCGCTATAAACGACGGATGCTGATGACCGTTATCGGAATAGCTGGTTGTATGGGGCTGTTAATTGTTGGTTTTGGTTTACGCGATTCAATTGTGGATGTCGCTACAATTCAATTTAATAAAATCTGGCATTACCAAGCAGTCGTGACTTTTAAAGAGCAAACAACATCTGAAGAGACAAAAGAGTATCAAGAAACGTTGCGCAAACTGGATGGTTTGAATAAAACAATTCCGTTATATTCAGAAATCTTTAAAACGAAGGGCAAAGGCGCACCAACTCAAAATATTACTCTTTATGTGCCACAAAATCCTTCGAAAATGGCTGATTTTCAGTTATTTAATGATCGAGTCACTGGAGAAAAATATTCCCTCAACGATGACGGTGTAATCATTAATGAAAAATTAGCTAAATTATTTGGCTATAAAGTCGGAGATCAATTAAATTTAGAAAATAGTGATAATCAAACCTATCACGTGAAAATTGCCGCGATTGCAGAGAACTACACGGGTCATTTTGTCTATATGACGCCGAAACTCTACCAGACGATGACGAAACAGAAGCCGGAGTATAATACAGAATTCCTACTTTTTGACAAAAAGTTATCCTCAAAACAAGAAACCTCAATCGGAGAGGCGTTGACAAAACAGCCGAAAGTGTTGAACATTACGTTTTTAACTGCGATGAAAGGTTCGTTTGATGATATGCTGAAAAGCCTTGATATTGTCATTTGGGTACTAATTGCTGTTTCTGGTTCTTTAGCGTTAATTGTGTTATATAATTTAACCAACATTAATGTTTCTGAACGGATTCGAGAACTTTCCACGATTAAGGTTTTAGGGTTTTACGATCGTGAAGTCACCACCTATGTTTACCGTGAAAACATTATTTTAACGTTCATTGGTATTATTGTTGGCTGCTTCTTTGGGAAAATTTTGCATCAGTATATTTTAGCAACCGTTGAAGTTGATTTAATTATGTTTTCGCCAATTATTCATTGGCCAAGTTATCTGTATTCCGCAGTCATCACCATGTGTTTCACGTTGTTTGTGATGGTCATTATGCATCGGAAATTGAAGAAAATCAATATGATTGAAGCGTTAAAATCAAATGAATAGCACATTTTAAAAAACGAGGAGTCCGTAGAAGTTCGATAATTCTAGGGCTGCTCGTTTATTGTTGCTTCTTTTATTAAGAAAAAATAGGTCTTAAGATGTATCTTTTGAGATTTATTTGGAAATTACTACTCTTTTTATTTAAAAATTGGTACACTATTACTAGGTTATAGCACAGAAAGGAGTGTGGGAAAAGTGTTAGAAGGTCTACCATTGGAAACGGTTTATTTTTATGCATTAGTGGGGAGCGCGGTCCTCGCTTTTTTACTAATTATTTTTGGGGATGTTTTTAATTTTGATGGACCGGTGGACCCAATGCTGATTATTCCATGGATTGCTTTTACCTCGCTGTTTGGGTACCTTGGGGAAGAATTAACAGCGGTGAATAGTTGGCTTATTTTAATTGTCAGTGGTATTCTTTCAACCATTATTGTTTTCTTCCTAAATTTTTATGTGTTGGTCCCTTTGAAAAATTCGGAGGCCACAATTTCTATTTCGGAAAAAGACATGGAGGGTCGTGTTGCTACTGTGATTACCCCAATTCCTGTCCGGGGAATGGGCGAGATTCAATTGAAGAGTGTCACAGGTTCGTTAAGTCGACCAGCAGCATTTTATGTGCCACAAGAAGTGGCTGCGCCAAGAGGTAGTGAGGTATTGATTATTGAATTGAAAGAACGGGTTTGTTATGTCATTCCTTACGAAGGCAGTCTAAAAATATAGAGTAGGAGAGAAGAAAATGGGGATTTTGTTACCGATTATTATTGCAGTTTTAGTATTATTAATGTTATTAATTGTGTTTGTTTCTAAATATCAGACAGCCAAACCTGATGAAGCGTTAATTATCAGCGGGAGCTATCTAGGCTCTAAAAATGTTCATGTAGACGAAGGTGGCAACAAAATTAAAATCGTTCGTGGCGGTGGTGCGTTTGTCTTACCAGTGTTCCAACGTTCAAATCGAATTAGTTTGCTTTCAAGTAAATTAGATGTTTCCACACCAGAAGTGTACACAGAACAAGGGGTTCCTGTGATGTGTGATGGGACCTCAATCATTAAAATTGGTTCGTCAGTTGAAGAAATTGCGACAGCAGCGGAACAATTTTTAGGAAAAACAACGGAAGAATTAGAAAATGAAGCACGTGAAGTATTAGAAGGACATTTACGTTCGATTTTAGGTTCAATGACAGTGGAAGAAATTTACCAAAACCGTGATAAATTTAGCCAAAGTGTACAAGAAGTTGCCAGTGTTGACTTAGCTAAAATGGGCTTAGTTATTGTGTCGTTCACAATTAAAGAAGTTCGTGATAAAAATGGATACTTGGATTCATTAGGGAAACCAAGAATCGCTCAAGTTAAACGTGATGCAGATATTGCTGAAGCAGAAGCTTTGAAAGAAACTCGCATCAAAAAAGCGGAAGCAGAAAAAGAATCACAACAAGCGGAATTGCAACGTCAAACAGAAATTGCAGAAGCTTCAAAAGAAAAAGAATTGAAATTAGCGTTATACAAACAAGAACAAGATATTGCCAAAGCCAAAGCAGACCAAGCCTATAACTTGGAAAGCGCGCGTGCACAACAACACGTGGTGGAACAAGAAATGGAAGTCAAAGTCGTTGAACGTCAAAAACAAATTGAGTTAGAAGAAAAAGAAATTACGCGTCGTGAAAAACAATACGACTCAGAAGTGAAGAAAAAAGCCGATGCAGATCGTTACGCACGCGAACAAGAAGCTCTTGCTCAAAAAGCACGCGAAGTGGCAGAAGCCGAAGCAGAACGCTTCAAAGTTGAAGCATTAGCCGAAGCGGAAGCCAACAAAACGCGTTTAACAGGTCAAGCGCAAGCCGAAGCTATTTTAGCTCGTGGTGCAGCGGAAGCCGAAGCCAAACAAAAGATTGCTGATGCCTTCAAAGAATATGGTGAAGCAGCTGTGTTAAGTATGGTGATGGAAATGTTGCCACAATTAATGAAAGAAGCAGCACAACCACTGGGCAACATCGACAAGATTTCAGTGGTAGATACAGGCGCAGGTGGCGAAAATTCTGGCGCCAACCGTATTACCAATTATGCAACAAACTTGTTGGCTGGTACACAAGAAACACTAAAAGAAACAACGGGCCTTGACGTGAAAGAGCTAATTGAAAACTTTTCTAAAAAAGGTACCTCAAATAGCGTGAACTATCATGCAACAGAAGGTTCAGAAAAAGAATAGAAATCAGCCTTTAAGGAGTAGCGAATCGCATTTCGTTACTCCTTAATGCTGCATTGAAACGATAAACGAACAAGCTGACAGATAAATAGCGAGTGCTTGTTTTGTTTCAAAGATTCTGATAACATAGAGTTCTTGGAGGGATAGAGATGTCAAAAAAGAATAAAGATATTGAAGTACGTGTTGAAGAAGAAAAAGCCCAATACAATGGAGCGAACGTTTTAATGAACAAATTATTTATTGGTAAAAAAGAAATCGGTCGTGTCATTCCGCAAAATGATAAAAAATTCATCATTGAAATTGATGGCAAGCAAGAAGGTACAGCAAAAAATCTGGACGAAGCCTTTGAAACAATTATTCGTCAATGGAATTTAAGTGAATAAAAAATAAATAACAATTTTTTTAAAAAAAGGGTTGCTTTTTTCTGGAAAAGATTGTATTATAACTAAGTCAGGTCGTTACAGCGACAATGACTTTTTGGAGGAATAGCGAAGTGGCTAAACGCGACGGACTGTAAATCCGTTCCTTAGGGTTCAGTGGTTCGAATCCACTTTCCTCCATTTTCTTTTTGGGGTATAGCCAAGCGGTAAGGCAACGGACTTTGACTCCGTCATGCGTTGGTTCGAATCCAGCTACCCCAGTTTTCAGAACATTTCTGGTAGAGAGATGTTCTTTTTTTGTATAATTATATAACAAAAATGAGGTAAGATTTTCCTCATGTACAGGCTAGAAAAGTTTTCATTTATATAAGAATATGCTAAAGTATTAAGAAAGAATAGTCTGGAGTTGATAAGAATGAACTTTAAAGAAAAAATTACAGAAATGGTTGAAAATGTTTACGATTTAGCACGCGATGGTAAGTATGATGTCAAAGTTGACTTAATTCCTCGTAAAAAAGGCAACATCAAAAGTGGTGTTAAAGTCACTTCTTCAAGAAATACAGCCCACAATATCAAATGGCGTTCAAAAAACTAACTCGTCTTTAACAGAAACACCGGTGCAGACAACATTATTGTCTACTCCGGTGTTTTTATTTTTCTAATTCGATGCCTAAGACAGTTAAATGCCCATTACCAACTAATTTGATAACTAATTGGGCTAAGTGGTTGGGTGTCATATCCGTCTCGCTAGTAATCCACCAATGAAGGGTACCGATGAAGATAGAGGTCATGTATTCAATAACAAAATCTATCGGTACATCAATATCATTTTCGGTAATACGCAACTGCGAAAAAATCGTCGCATATTTTTCTTCGATAATTTCAGCTAAGCGTTTTCGAAAGTGTTCGTTGAAATTATTGTCCATGATAGTTAAGAAGAAAGATTTGTTCTCTTGAATATTAATATAGAGTTGCGTCAGAAGTTCTTCAATGTGCTTCACGCGGACACGGTTGCCATTAACCAGTTGTTGCGAATCAAGAATAGCGGTAAAAGCACTAAGCGTAAAGGTAAAGATTGCATCATATAAATGCTGTTTGTCTTTAAAATGAGCATAAAAAGTCGCACGATTAATCATAGCTTCATCAGCAATATCCTGAATCGTCACCGCTTCGTAGCCTTTCGTTTCTACAAGTTTAAAAAAAGCTTCAATAATCATTTTTCTGGTTCGTTGTACTCTAAGGTCTGTTTTCTTTGCCATCATAAATTCCTTTCGAGATAGTCAACATTCGCGGAAACTTTGTTGTTTATCTCACAAAATAGGGTAAATTGCTTGTTGCAAATCATTTAGAACCTTTCTAAAATAGGTATATCTATTATAACAAACAGTTTGTATAATAATCAACAAACTGTTGAAAAATGAAGGGGTATTTTAATTGATGGTTATGAGAGCAGGGATTGATGTTGGGTCAACGACAGTAAAATTAGTATTTTTAAATAAGCAAAATCAGCCTATTTTTACAAAATATGAACGCCATTTTTCAGATGTCAAAGCAGCAACGGAACGCATTTTAAAAGAAGGGCTAGCAAGGATCGGTGCAGACCAACCTGTGACAATGAGCATAACTGGCTCTGGTGGTATGGGGCTGGCTGAGGTATTAGGGATTCCCTTTGTTCAAGAGGTTATCGCGTGTACACGAACTGTTGAAACAATAATACCAGAAACGGATGTTGCTATTGAACTTGGCGGAGAAGATGCAAAAATCACTTTTTTTGATGGTGCTTTAGAGCAACGAATGAATGGTAGTTGTGCAGGTGGGACAGGCGCCTTCATCGATCAAATGGCTGTTTTACTTAAAACGGATGCCAATGGAGTGAATGAATTGGCGAAGAATTATCAAACTATTTATCCGATTGCTTCCCGCTGTGGGGTTTTTGCCAAAACGGATGTTCAACCTTTAATCAATGAAGGAGCAGCGAAAGAAGATATCGCGGCGAGTATTTTTCAAGCGGTAGTTAATCAAACAATCGCGGGGTTAGCTGCTGGTCGAAAAATTAAAGGTAAAGTAGCATTTTTAGGGGGACCTTTATTTTTCATGTCAGAATTGAGAAAACGGTTTGTTGAAACCTTAGCAATTCAGACAGAAGATGTTATTTTTCCAGAACAACCGCAACTGTTTGTAGCAATGGGTGCAGCACTTTATTCAGAAGATGCAGCCGAATGTACATTGGAAGAATTAATTCAGCGCTTAGTGAACAGCCAGGCTACTGATTTACAGCCGAGCGACACGTTACCACCGTTATTTAACAGCGCAGAAGATTTGGCAGATTTTCGAGAAAGACATGCGCAAGCCCAAGCAACGGAGAAACCTTTATCTCAACATACTGGCGTGACCTTTTTAGGGATTGATGCAGGCTCCACAACGACAAAAGTCACATTGATTGATGAAGATGGTCATTTGTTGTTTTCTTTTTATGGTAATAACCAAGGGCAACCTTTAGAAACCACCATGACAGTACTGAAATCACTTTATCAACAACTGCCTGAAGAAGTTTTTATCGGAAAAGCGGCTGTTACAGGATATGGAGAACAGCTAATAAAAAATGCGTTAAAAGTCGATATTGGTGAAGTTGAAACGATGGCCCATTACAAAGCAGCCAACCATTTTCAGCCAGGTGTGGATTTTATTTTGGATATCGGAGGACAAGATATGAAAGCGATGACCATTAAAAATGGCGTGCTTTCCTCGATACAATTAAATGAAGCTTGTTCTTCTGGGTGCGGTTCCTTTATCGAAACCTTTGCGCAATCTTTAAAATATAATGTGAAGGATTTTGCTTTGGCGGCTTTAGAATCGCAAGCGCCTGTTGATTTAGGTTCTCGGTGTACTGTTTTTATGAACTCAAAAGTGAAACAGGTTCAAAAAGAAGGGGCCTCCGTCGGCGATATTTCTGCTGGACTATCTTATTCAGTCATCAAAAATGCCATTTATAAAGTCATTAAGGTTCGCCGACCTGAAGAGTTGGGAGAAAAGATTGTCTGCCAGGGAGGAACATTTTACAATGAAGCTGTCTTGAGAGCTTTTGAAAAAAATTAGCGGATCGTGAAGTGGTTCGTCCTTCTATTGCTGGTTTGATGGGGGCCTATGGAGCAGCGCTGATTGCTTTGGACGCTTATGAAATTGGGGAAGAAACCACGCTTCTTTCTTTAGAAGAGTTAGCGGCATTTACCTCTGAAAAGGAATTTACTCATTGCGGCTTGTGTGAAAACAATTGTCAATTAACGGTCACAGTGTTTTCAGATGGGCGCCAATTTATTACGGGAAATCGCTGTGAACGTGGTGCACGAATTAAAATTAAACGAGAAGAACGCAAAGTAAATTTGGTTGATTATAAGTACCGCAAGTTATTTAAGTACCGACCTTTGCGGGAAAATAAAGCGTTTCGTGGGCGCTTGGGTATCCCTAGAGTCCTAAACATGTATGAAAATTATCCTTTGTGGCATACATTTTTTACTGACCTAGGCTTTCGGGTCGAATTATCGCCACGTTCTAATAAGCAAATCTATGAACAAGGCCTTGAAACGATTCCCAGTGATACGGTTTGTTACCCAGCGAAAATGGCGCATGGACATATTCAAGCATTAATTGATGCGCAAGTGCCAATTATCTTTTATCCTGGTGTTGTTTTTGAACAGCAAGAAACAGTGGAAGCAGATAATCATTTTAATTGTCCAATTGTGCAAAGCTACCCAGATGTTATTCGAAATAATGTGGATGCCATCAGAGAGGGCCAAGTGGATTATCGAAATCCCTATCTTAATTTAGCGAATGAAGCTGCAGTTGCCAAAGTTTTAGCTGAAAATTTTGCTGATTTAGGGATTTCCTTAGAAGAAATTCAAACAGCGCTGCATCATGGTTATCAAGAATTAGCAGCTTTTAAAAAAGAAATTCAAGAAAAAGGCGAAGAAACGTTAGCCATGTTAACTGAAAAAGGCCAGAGAGGGATTGTCTTATCGGGGCGACCGTATCACTTGGATCCAGAGATTAATCACGGCATTGCCGAAGTCATTACACAGGAAGGATTCCATGTCTTGACAGAAGACAGTATCTCGCATCTTGGAGACGTGCAGAATTTACGTGTGGTGAATCAATGGGTCTATCATTCTCGCTTATATGCGGCGGCTAAAGTAGTGGCTAAGACGAAAAATTTAGAACTTGTCCAACTGAATTCCTTTGGTTGCGGCTTAGATGCTGTGACAACCGATCAAGTAGAAGAAATCATGGATCGGTCTGGCAAAATTTATACAGTCCTCAAAATCGATGAAGGTGCGAATTTGGGCGCAATTCGTATTCGGTTGCGCTCCTTGAAAGCGGCTGTCAATGAGCGGGAGAAGCAACAGTTTGTTCCGCATATGCAAATGGAAGAGCCAGAGAAAATTGTGTTTACAAAACAAATGAAAAAAACACATACCTTACTGTTACCAATGCTTAGCCCGATTCATCAATCTGGATTAGTCGATGTAGCATTACAAGCTTCTGGCTATCATGTTGTCTGTTTGCCTGCGCAGGATAAAGAAGCCGTGAATGTCGGGTTAAAATATGTCAATAATGATGCGTGTTACCCAGCAATTATTTCTATCGGACAACTAGTCGAAGCTTTGGAAAGTGGTCAATATGATTTGGATAATGTCAGTGTCTTAATGACGCAAACAGGGGGCGGTTGTCGCGCAACGAATTACATTCCCTTATTACGAAAAGCCTTAAATGATGCTGGTTTTTCTCAAGTTCCTGTAGTTTCAGTTTCGATGGGCAATAAAGGGGTCGAATCCAATCCAGGATTTAAATTTACGTTGCCAATGATCAAACGCTTAGTGGTTGCCTTTTTATATGGTGACTTATTCGAACGAGTAGTTTATCGAACAAGACCTTATGAAACAGAAAAAGGAATGGTGGATCAACTGCACCAAGATTGGCTAAAAAGAGTGGAAGCCAATGTCCGGAATGGTTCGCTGACACAATTTAATCACTTCATGAAAAAAATTATTCGGACGTTTGATGAAATTCCTTTACAAGAGATAAAAAAACCAAAAGTCGGTGTGGTCGGGGAAATTTTAGTGAAATATTCGCCGACAGCGAATAATGATATTGTGCGTTTGCTAGAAGAAGAAGGTGCTGAAGCAGTTGTGCCAGATATTGTTGGCTTTATGAACTATTCTTTGTACAATCAAATTTGGAAATACGAAAATATGGGCATGTCAAAACAAAGCAAACGTTTAGCAGAATTTGCGATAAAAATCATTGAATTGGTAGAAAAACCAATGGATAAGGCATTGAGAAAATCGGTCCGTTTTGATGGTATTCATTCCATTTATGATATGGCAGCAGATGCAAGTAAAATTTTATCAATTGGTAATCATACAGGTGAAGGTTGGTTTTTAACAGCTGAAATGATTGAGCTCTTAAAACACGAGGTGAATAACATCGTTTGTATGCAGCCGTTTGGGTGTTTACCAAACCATATTGTTGGAAAAGGGGTCGTGAAAGAGCTACGACGTCAATATCCGCAAGCAAACATTGCGGCGGTGGATTATGATCCAGGGGTATCTTTGGTCAATCAGTTGAACCGAATCCGTTTGATGATGGCCACAGCGAACAAGTTGTTGAAAGAAGAAAATGTAAAAAGATAATAACTAATAGAAATTCGTTTAAAAACATTTGACTTGGTCACTTTTTACTGACTAAGCCAAATGTTTTTGTTATAAAAAGAAAGCATGCAACTAGACCAACTTTGATAAAAATTCCAATTCCTCTTTTATTTATCATTTTTTGGTTGTTTACACGGTCTATACCAGTTATAATAGAAGAGGAGATGAACGAAGAGGAGGAAGCGTAAATGGTTCAAAATATACCAATTTATATTCAAATTCACGATAAAATCAAAGAAGATATTGAAAAAGGTGTCTGGAGTATCGGGGATCGTTTGCCCTCTGAGCGAGAATTAGCCTTGAAATTTGATGTTAGTCGAATGACCTTACGCCAAGCCGTTCAGACTTTAGCAGACGAAGGGATTTTAGAACGAAAAATTGGTTCAGGAACATATGTAGCACGTAAGAAAGTTCAAGAAACAATGACAGGTACCACTAGTTTTACAGAAATTACCTTGTCTCAAAATCGCGTTCCTTCTAGTCGGACGGTGTCTTATTTTGTAGCGAAACCTAGTTCTAGTGAGATGGAAAAATTACAACTAGGTCCAGAAGATTCAATTTTACGAATGGAAAGAATTCGTTTTGCGGATGACATTCCGATTTGTTTTGAGGTGGCGAGCATTCCTTATTCATTGGTCTCGCAATATGGCAAATCTGAAATCACGAACTCCTTTTATAAAACACTTGAAGCCAAATCTGGTCACAAAATTGGCCATTCTAACCAAACAATCTCTGCTGTTCAAGCATCGGAACAGATCGCAGAATATTTAGAGATTAAACGAGGCGATGCGATTCTGCGTGTGCGCCAAGTATCCTATTTTGAAAACGGACTACCTTTTGAATATGTTCGTACGCAGTATGCAGGAAGTCGATTTGAGTTTTATTTAGAGAAGTAGAGAAAAAGAATGAATAAAAGATAGGAAAACTTATCAATGTGATAAGTTTTCCTATCTTTTAATTTTTTTTGCTAAAGAAATAAATTGTTTTTTTAATAAAAATGTATATTTAATTATTAAATTTTATCTGACGTTAAAAAAATAACGATTTAATGGAATTATTTATTTTTTAAATATTTTTTAAATAATTTTTATTTATCAGTTATTTTTTGTTTTTATTTTGATAAATATTGATTTGGATGGTTTTGTAATGTTGTTTTTAAGAGTTTTTATTTGTTTATTTTATTGTTATAATTATTTTTATGCGAATACGTATATTTTTAAATAGTTGTTGACTATATTTTTTTATATATAGTTATAATATTTGTAACAGGTAATAAAACTATAAAAAATGTGGAGGGATTACTTATGGCAGGATCAATTGCTGTAACACCAGAACAACTGAAATCACAAGCGAAAGTATATTCGCAAGCATCGTCTCAAATTCAAGATGCAATTCGTAAAGTGAATTCAATGAACCAACAAATTTCACAACAATGGAAAGGGCAAGCATTTCAAGCGTATCTGGAACAGTACAATCAATTGGAAGGTAATGTCAAACAGATGGAAGAATTATTGATTAGTATTAATCAACAATTAAACAAATATGCAGACACTGTCGCAGAACGTGACCGTCAAGATGCAGGATCATTTGGCTTTTAATTGATCAAAAGATTGAAGCGCTAGCGCAATGAATTGCACTAGCGTCTTTTTCTAAAGGAGAGAAGATAATGGAAGGGAAAATAAAAAAAAGGTATCCCTTTTGCCTTAGCAATTGGAGCAACTTTCTTGTTATTACTTTTTTTCATTCATTTAGGGTTTAAAGATGAGAACGTGACTCGAAGTAGCAAAGATCAGACAACAAAGATGCAGTACGCATTAGTTAATGAAGATAAAGGCGCAAGTTTTGAAGGAAAACGTTATGCATTAGGTTCTGATTTTGTCACATTAATTAACAAAGATACAGCTAATCGATGGGAAACAACGACTCGGAATATCGCAACATCTGGGGTTGAAAATGGACAATTCGATGCTCAAATTATTATTCCGCAAGATTTTTCGGAGAAATTATTGTCACTACAAGCTGTTAGTCCAGAGCAGGCTTCTGTTGAATACCAAGTGCGAGACGGACAAAATGAATTGACCAATCAAGCAATTCAAGACAAAGTAAATACTATTTTGAAAGATTTTAACCAACGCGTAATTCAGATGTATTTTTCCAGTATTGTTGGAAATTTAGTTATCGCACAACAAAACGTTAACCAAATTACTGATACGCAGTTGCTGTATCAAAATCAATTAGAAGAAACAATTCAGCAACCATTTAAAGAAATTCCCATGAATTATACGACAGTATTAAGTACGGCTAGTATTTTAGATGAGGACAATAAATTATTTACAAACGAGCAAGAAGCGTTTGTAAAATCAGTACAAACCTTATTAGAAAGCAACAATCGGAGCTTAGAATCAACTAGTAAGACAACGGAAGATACGAAAAAATCAGTGGACGAGTATTCGAAAGAAGCAAATGAAAAAATAAAAAAATCAATTGCACAATTTAATGAACAGTTTGAGAGACAAAAACAAGAATTGACTAATCAATGGGAAAGTGACACGACAGTATACAAACAACAATTCGATCAACTAAATGGAATGGTAATCAATCAGTTTAGCTCCTTCTACACACCAAGTGAACAAGGAAGCTCAGGGATTTATGCTGACTTTTTATCAGAATCTAAATTATTTCAAGAAACACAAAGCAATCGCATTGGCGAACTACAAAAAGAAATCGCAGAACTACATATGCAAGTAGAACAATTAACTGCGTTAAAAAAGCAAATTGCGGCTACATATTATAATGATCTTGAAGCAACACCTGAGATAGCAACAGACACTCAAATTAAGCAAGCGATTATTCAGTTAATTACGAACGAAAAAGAAAATATACCTAACTTAGATAAAAATTATCAGGAAAGATTGGAAGAATCACTAAGTGAAATTTCTTTTGTAAGTTTAGAAAGACTCGTTAGTGAATTAGAAATGAATAATAGGATTTCAGTTGAACAAGGCAATCTTTTCCGTGATGAGTTACAAATTATTCAGCGATATGCAGAACAACATGAACTTGATTTCACCAATTCAAGCCGCTTTATGTATTTGGAACCTAAACAACTTCATGAAGATACTATAGCGATTCCACAAGAAAAAGTAACTTTTTCACTAGCGACAAATCAAGAGTCGGTTATTTCATTACGACAAACCAATACACAAAATGGCGAATTGTCATTTCTTTTAGATGATTCAAAAGTTCAAACAATTAAAACATCTTTGAATCAGCAGTTAGCAGGTACAGGTTACAGCATTGATATTTCAGCAATTACCCCAACACAGCTAACAATTACCAAACCAGTCAAAATACAAGCTGAGATTCCTGAGAATGATGAAGTGGACGAAGAAAATACGCAAGAAGAGTTGGCAGAAGAATCCGAAGATGAATCTGAAAAAGTAACTGAGCCAGTAAATGATTTGCTCTCACTTCCAGAAAAACTTTACTTAACGATTGACTTACCAATGTCTTGGCAACTGACACCAGAACAACAAAAAACAGCATTTAATCAGATTGATTATTCTTGGTGGGTAAATAATGAGCTTCAAAATGCACGTTCGTTCGCTGTGTATATTGCAATGGACCAACCATTAGTAACCGATATTCCTGAAATCATGAAGCAATTTCAACTTTTAGATACTGTATCACAACAAATTGTGACTTTATATGGTACGCCTAATCAAAGTCTATCTATTCAAGAGTATGCAGCAATGTTAACCGCTCCTGAAAATCAGGATAAAACAATTGAAGAGTTAGCAGGTGAGACATCCATTTACTGGATGTACGACAATATCACTGAAAACGAGCAAACCATGATGATTACAGATAAATTATTAGACGAATATAAAAAAACAGGAAATCAATTATATCGAGAAACAGATGAACAAATTAATCAATTAAAACAATTAATTGGTACTGAGACAGATCAAAATACAGACGGACGACCTACAACACTTTACGGAACATTAAATTTAATGACGGTCCCTGAAAAATTATTACGAGAAGCGGAGAAATTAAATACATGGTTTGATGAAGCAACAAAACAAGTAAATGCGACATATGCTACTTGGCAAGAAGCTGGAAAAGTGGGAGCTACTTCTGTAATTGATGAAAGAAATCCACATCCAGAAGAAAATCAAACCAGCACTTTAGATGCAGAAACAGAAAATTTAGTTAAAATGATGCAAACGTTAATGCAAACAACGAAAGAAACTAGTCTAACAACAGCTGATTCAGCAGCCAAAGTCAAAGATGTTGCCCCGACTATCAAAGAATTGAAAGCCTCAACAACCAAAGTTCAAGATCATGCGCAAAATATCTTAGCAAACTTAAATGATTCAATTGATGAGTCAAAGAAAACAACCAAAGAAAATGAAGAGTATGCCAAAACATTTGAAAAAGTATTGGCTAATACAAGAGACGGCGGTGCTGATAATCCACGGGTATTTAGTTTCCTTGCGAGCCCAATTCAAGGAGAAGGGATCTTTGGCGAAACCCGACAAGTCTCTTTAATTCCCTATTACGCTACCTTGATTGTTAGTATTTTAACATTCGTTATTGCGCTAACTTTCCAAGGCTTTATGAAGAAAAGAACAGTTACTGTAGCGGATGCGTTGGTTGAACCAACCAGAGTTTGGCAAAATATACCAAATCTGTTATTACTCTTGATTACGGTTATTTTGTTTGGGAGTGTCTTTTCACTTCTACTGGTGTTCAATGTATCTCAAATAAATCGATTCGCTTGGTTTAGCTATAGTTTCTTAGTATTTGCTAGCGGTGCACTTTTGGTTTGTGCTTGTTTACGCCAATTTAAAAAACTTACTTTATATGTTTATGGAGCTATGCTGGGGTTATTTTTCATGTTGACACCTTTATTAGGCATTGCAACAAAGGTAGGCTCATTAAGCAATTGGCTCTATCGTTTATCGCCGCTTCAAAATATCCAAAATGGCTTTACTGCTTTAGTAAATGGCGTACAAATTAGTTGGGTTAGTTACCTTATTTTAATCGTTTTACTTGTTTTAGGTGTTGTCCTTAATTTATTTGTACGACCGGAGGAATAGCCATGAGAAAATTAATAAAAATAGTGATTGTTTTAAGTGTTAATATGCTCTATTTGTCATTGTCATCAACAAAAACAAAAGCAGAAGAAGTAGGCGCTTTAAAAATAAATAATCAAGTGATCTACCAAGATAATCAGCAGAAAAAAAACGTAGAAGTGAATTTCATTATTCCAGATTTGTTTTTGCCGATAAAAGCAGAGAGAGAAAAAGAAGTCAATCAAAGTAAAGCGAGGGTTGTCAACGAAGCAAAAAATGATGTATTTAGGACAGAACAGAATGCAAAAACATTAGCAGTTGATAAAAAGGTAAGGCCTTTTCTGTTCAAAGAGACGGCAACGGTCACTTCTCCTGAAAGCGTTGAATCTCTTGAGGTTCAACGAGAAATATCCATAAACTTTTGGTTGTACAGTGGTATTTTTTTAGGAAGTATAGTTATTTTATTCGTTGGTGTTTTTCTAGGAAACCGTTTTTCATATCATCGTGCGCAAAGCGGAAATTAAGGAGTGAAAGAAACATGAACAAAAGAACATCGATTGGTATCGGCTTACATGTGTCGAATCAAATTATTGATTTGCAAATCCCTAATCAGGTATCAGTTGCACGTTTAAAAGAATTGTTACTCGAATCGTTTGAGATGTTGCCAAACCGTTTGCCAGCATCATTTGAATTGGTTGTTTTGAATAAACCAATTCATTTAGCTGACAATCAATTAATTGCAGATTATCCATTAGGGAATGGCGACCAACTAGTAGTAAAAGAAATTGTAAAGGAGACACATGGATGAGCGAGTTAAAGGATATTTCAGAGACAATCACGTTAGAAGCAACAAAAGAATATGTTCAAGTGACATTACAAGCAAATCAATATCAGTTAGAAAGACTAGAACAGTTTCAACAATTTTTAAAATCAAGTCGTGGATTTTTATCGGGAAAAATAATACAAGCAACGGAAGAAGCGTTAGTGATTCAATACCATAAGGATCAATATATGCAATCCATTTTACAAGCGATAAAAAAAATGGATCAATATGAGCGATTATTGTTAGCGCAAAGAGTTCATTATTTGGTTGATTTCTTAGGTACGCCGGTCCAACCCTTAATTCATCCAGAAAACATCTATATCTTGGGAGAAGAATTATTAATTGCTCATCGTGGTTTTATGCAGGTCATTGTGCCTTATTCAGCAGATGAAAGAGAATTTTTTAAACAATATCGAGCGCTGATTTTAGCAATCTTACATCCAAAGTATGAGTATGAACAATTGATTCAAGGGAATGGCACCCTGAAAGATACGCTATCTAAACAATTACAAGAGGCGAAAACAATCAATGAAATTGAGCAAATCATTGGTGAACAAATCATTCGTCAAAAAGCCAAGCGCGAAGCAGAAACCAAATTAGTGAGTAAAAAAAGTTATTTAACCTTTAAATGGGCCAGCTTAGTGTTATTGGCTTTAACGCTACTTTTTGCAACTACAACAGGGATTTATGTCTTAAAAAAATTACCAGCCCAAGAGCGAGTGAGTTTGGCAGAAGCGCAGTATATTTCTAATGACTATGCAAGTGTTACGAAAACATTAAAAGAAGATACACCAGAAGAATTGCCGATAGGAGCTAAGTATGTTGCTGCTGTTAGTTCTGTCCAACTAGATAATTTATCAAATGAACAAAAAACAGCAATTTTAAATAATTTATCTCAAAAATCTAGTGAAAATACCTTACTTTATTGGATTTATATTGGCAAAGGAGACTTTGAAAAATCATTAGATATTGCCCAAAATTTAGGCGATAACCAATATATATTACATGCCTATACAAAATTATATGATGCAACCAAAGCCAATAACAAAATGAACGGCGAGAAAAAACAAGCATTGTTAACAAAATATGAAGAAGCAATTGATAAATACATGAAAATCTTGGGAGGAAAAACGGATGACAACGAAAATCAGTAAAAAATTGGTCTCTGTGAATGATCAAATTCATACATCTAGCATGATTTATTTTGACATTTTTTATTTTGGTCCCCAACTTCTTCACCGTCAAATTACGGCTAAAAACCCAAGTGTTTCAATCAATCAACAATTATTTTTTTACGAAAATGAAGAATTATTCTGTAATGGTGAAACCTTTGATTCTGCTGAAAATTTTTCTGTTTTTCCCCACGAAGAATTGATTACTGTCACCACCAATAAACCACAGAAAGATTTTTTAATTGCCTCTGCCAAAAATGCTGCGATTTCATTAGAAACAGATGCCATCATCAATATTACACTAACACCAGAAACTGGGGAATATACAGCAACGATTTATCCCGGAGAAGATACGATTTACTACAATCATTATTTAGTTGAAAAAGGAAGCTATGCTTTTGCAGTCGGTGATCAATTAGTTGTCAATGGCTTAATCATTGAAGTTCGGGAAAAACAATTAAAGTTAACAAGTCTAGGAGCTACATATTCCCTGAATCCTTGGCAAATTGTAGAAGAGGAGGTTATTCCAGAATATCCTGTCGATTTCCCGTCATTTCGACGAAGTCCACGGATTCACTTGAAGGAGCCAAAAAAACAAATAGAAATTGCTGCCCCAAAAGCCAAGCAAACAGAAGGGAAAAATGAACTGTTACGGACGATTGTCCCACCTTTAGGAATGGTCGTTTTGAGTGGCGCAACAAGCTTTTTAAGTGGGGGAAATCCAATTATGATGCTTAGTATGGGCGGAGCGAGTTTATTGACGGCTGGTTTTTCAGTCTCTAGTTATTTCACCAATAAAAAAGAAACAAAGCAAAAGAATATCGAACGGACAAATAGCTACGAACAATATTTAATACAAGAGAAAGCTCGTTTAAGTATACTGCAACAAGAACAAAAAGAGGCCCTGGAATATATGAATCCTGCCATGAACGAATTAGCCTTAATGACAAAAGAGTATCATGCGCGGATATATGAACGCATGATGACTAATGAAGATTTTTTGACAGTTCGCTTAGGGGTTGGTGAAATTTCTTCAAGTTTTACGACAAATTATCAGTCAACGGAAGATGATTCACTAAGTCAAGAAGCTGAAGAACAATTAGTATGGCCATATAAACAATTAGAAAAGGCGCCGATTGTTGTACCACTAATGGGACAAACCTTAGGATTGGCGGGAACACCTGCTGTTTTAAGGACAGCCATTCAAACGTTGTTATTTCAAGTGTCTGTTTTACATTCCTATCGTGACGTAGAGTTTGTTACTTTAGTACCAGAGGAAGATTATCAGAAAGATTGGCATTCTTGGCGTTGGTTGCCACACGTCAAAATCCGCAGTCTGAATTTGCGTGGGATTGTTCATGATCCTCAAACAAGGGATATGGTTTTAAATTCTTTCTATCAAATGATTACGAAACGTCGTCAACAAGTGCGCGAAGCCGGCAATGAAAAAGTTCACTTTCAACCACAGTACATTCTGTCGATTTTAGAAGAAAGCTGGTTGTCAGGGCATGGCTTAAATGAATTTTTAGCTGAAGATATGAGTCAATATGGTGTGACAGTTATTTGGGGAAAAGATGCTTTAAATATGTTACCAGAAACGACAACTACACTGATTGAGTATCAAAGTAGTGAAGCGGCGACTTTAATTAATCAAAATAATAAATATGTGAACCAAAACTTCGTTCCTAATCATTTACCGACTGCTTATCCGCTTGCTTATGCGATTCAGCGCTTGGCGAATTTGCAGCATGTGGAAGTGGAGAAGAATGCTATTCCTGAAGCAATTGACTTTTTAGAATTATATGATGTAAAGGAAATAAAGGATTTAAATGTAACAGACCGTTGGCAAAAAGCCGATACTTCTAAGTCTTTAGCAGTTCCTCTTGGCGTTCGTGGCAAAGATGACATTGTTTACTTGAACTTACATGAACGTGCCCATGGACCGCATGGACTTGTCGCAGGAACGACTGGCTCTGGTAAGTCTGAAATAGTTCAAAGTTATATGTTGTCATTAGCTGTTAATTTTGCTCCAGAAGATGTAGGTTTTTTACCTATTGATTTTAAAGGAGGCGGAATGGCTAACTTATTTGCAAAATTACCTCATTTGTTGGGTTCGATCACTAACTTAGATGGAGCTAGTTCAGCTAGAGCATTACAAAGTATTCGTGCAGAATTACAAAAACGACAACGAAAATTTGGAGAATACGGGGTTAACCACATCAATGGTTATACGAAATTATATAAACAAGGAAAAGAAATTACTGACCCAGAAGAAAAGAAAAACTATCCAAGTGAGCCCTTACCCCATTTATTTTTAATCAGTGATGAATTTGCTGAATTAAAAGCCAATGAACCAGATTTTATGGCAGAACTTGTCTCTACTGCACGGATTGGTCGTTCGTTAGGTGTACATTTAATTTTAGCGACACAAAAACCAAGCGGCGTAGTGGATGACCAAATCTGGTCAAACTCACGGTTTAAGCTGGCATTAAAAGTTGCTGACGCCAATGATTCCAATGAGATTATTAAAACCCCAGATGCTGCTAGTATTACTCAACCGGGTCGTGCTTATTTGCAAGTAGGGAATAATGAAATTTACGAATTATTCCAATCTGCTTGGAGTGGTGCTAACTATGATCCATTCGCTACCAAGGAAGAAAAAGTGGATGAAAGGATTTGGTCAATTAATCAATTAGGACAATACGAATTATTAACTGCCGACCTTTCCGAAGAAGAAGAGGTTTCTATTAAAACGGAGGAAGAGTTAACACAATTAGACGCAATTGTTGAAGAAATTGCCAAGCATGTGGAAGAAAGTCAAGCAACTTTACCAGAGAAACCTTGGTTACCTCCATTAGCAACAGAAATTGTTTCACCACTTTTTAAAACGCAATGGCAAGAACAACGAGAACTTTCTGTTCCTTTTGGTTTTATGGATATTCCAGCAAAACAAGAACAAGTCAATTTCAATTTCGATTTGCACGAATTAAATCATACTGCCTTATATGGTTCACCGGGGTTCGGTAAATCAACAGCTTTGCAAACCCTAGTAATGAACTTTGCTCGTAAAAATACACCAGAACAAGTTCAATTTAATTTGTTTGATTTTGGTACAAATGGGTTGTTACCATTGAAAAAATTACCACACGTTGCTGATTTAGTCCGTTTGGAAGAAGAGGAAAAATTAGTTAAATTCTTAAAACGAATTCGTAAAGAAATTCAAGAGCGTAAAGAGGCCTTTACTGAATACGGTGTTGTTAGTTTAAATCAATACGAAGAAAAATCAGGACAGAAATTACCAGTGATTGTTACGATTGTAGATGGGTTTGATGCAGTCAAAGAAAGCCCATTAGAAGATCCAATTGAATCTGTTTTAAATCAATTGCTACGAGAAGGAGCAAGTGTTGGCTTGTATACCATTATTACGGTCTTAAGAACAAATAGCTTTAAAATGAGTATGACAAGTAATATCCCAACACATATCGGTTTGTATTTAGTAGAAGAAGATGCGATTCGTGATGTTGTTGGACGAGAAGCTTTGATTCCACAAGAAATTATGGGACGTGCACAAGTGAAATTGGAACAGCCGCAAGAAATTCAAATCTATCTACCAACAGAAGGGGAAAATGATATCGCTCGTTTAAACCGTTTAGAACAAGAAATTGAAAAGATGAGCCAAAAATGGGGCGGTGAACGACCGCTACCAATCCCAATGTTACCGAAAACAATCGCTATGGCGAATCTATACAATCATCCACACGCTCAACAAATGCTGGAAAATATGGAGTTTCCTATTGCCTTTGATAAAGAAACGACTAACATAGTGGGCTTCAAACCAACGGAACACGGTTATTTTGTGATTGGGGATGATACACCACAACAAAATGAATCTGTTGAAAAAGTGATTATCGAAGACATGAAGCATTTTAGAGGGCGTGCCGAACGGATTATCTTTAACCATAGTGACCGTTTTGGCGGTTATGCAGATAGCTTTGATACGGTGATTGCAGGAACTGAATATGGAAGCTTTGTCAATGAATTATTACAGGAAATTGAACAACGACAAATGATTAGTGAGTATGAACCGATGTTGATTTATATTCCCGAAGCACAACAATTTGTTGAAAAATCCTTTATTAGTGCTGAAAACCTAAATATCCTACTGAAAAAAGGTAGCCAAGTCGCGATGTATTTTATTTTCCAAACCAATCAAAAATTATTGGAAAACAGTTTTAATGATGCCGATAAATTATTACGTGCTAATATCCCAGCGGGTATGGTTGGTACCAGACTCGCAGACCAAAGCTTTGTTAAAACGAAAAGTGATTATAATGAATCTGCCGTGGAATTGGATGAATCTCATTTCTTTGAAGGTCGAACAGCAATGCGGGTGAAGTTAGTAAGTGAATAAAAAGGAGTGGAATTATGAATAATGAATTCTCAAAATTAATTGATATGAAAAAGAGCGAAGAAGAAATTGAAACAAATCATTTTATTATCAAAGATAACATTTTAAGATTTGATCATTTAACTTTACAATTAAGTAACATTTCCAGAATATATGCTGGAACTAAGCGGATGAGAATTCCTGTGATGGCGATAAGCATTTTTGTTTTAGCTTTTGGAACTATTCGGTTTGAAGGATTACGTTGGATTAGTTTAATTATTATGGGATTGACAGGATTGTATATCTATATGGTTTATCAAAGACATCAAAGTAATAAAGAATATTTAATCTTTCAACTAAATTCTGGAGATAATTACTCCCTTTATTTTCAAGATGCTGAATTTTTAAACAAAGTCCGTAATGCAGTTGAAGCAGCATTCAATCACAAAAATATGTATTCAGAAATCAATATTGCGGAACAAAAAATTATTCAAGGAAATCACCATGTGATTCATGGCAACCAGGCCAACCTAAACACAGGGATTCAACAAGGCAATACAATGCATTCGAATAATCATGAAGAACATTCGTCAACTACTGTTGGGGATATCACAGATAGTACTATTCATCATTCGACATTTGGCAACCAGAATCATCAAAAAAATGAACAACCTGTTTATGATTGGCCGGTACTTGAAGCTAATTTTAAAGCAGTAATCACTTCATTGAAAAATGAAGACGAAACAAAACAAGTCAACAGGCAAGCACTAAAAGCTGTTGAAAAAAAAGACGCAAAACAATTTGAGACAATCATTAAAATGAATCGGAAAATTTTTACGTCTAATCTATTTTTAAATACCGCTAGTGGTGTATTGGCTCAAGTGATTTCAACGATTTTAGGGATTCGGTAAAGGAGGAACCTCATGAGTGATGAAGCAATAAAAGCGCAAAAAAGAGCACTGGCAGCCGGAAAGCGTGCTGAAGCCAGTCATTTAAGTAGTCAGGTCAACATGGCACAAGCCAACAAAAATCAAATTGATCAGAAAATTCGAGAATTAGAAAAAGCAATTCGTGAATTAAGTCGAGAGATTCTTAGTATTCATCAATTGAAATCAACCGTTTCTAGTCAGTTAAAGAGTATTTCTGGAAGTAATTTTAAAGGCACACGACGGAATAAGTATAATGAAAAAGTTAGAAAAGTAGATAGTGATTTATCAAAATATGCCACAAAAAGTCAAGAAAATTTACAAACGTTTCAACGGAAATTATCTAACTTACAAGAAGAAGCGCAACGATGAAGCCATGACAATCAGTTCATTAAATTCAACAAATTTCAGGCACTATTATCAATAGCAATGAGTTTGGAATTCTTAATAAAGGAGTGAAAAAAATAATGAAAAGCGGTGTAAATTTATCGGAATGGACGCAATCTGTCAATAAATGCAAACAGCACAAATTTCAGGAATTGGCAAAATGAAAACTGTATCTTTTTCTCAAACAAATGCTCGACCTTTTACAGAATTCAAAACAATGATAGAGCAAATCAATTCTTCTCTAGAAAGTTACAAAGAATTTGCAAAAGGAAGCACCAATAAAATGATTGCTGCCGGAAAAAATAAAGCCAATGATGATAAAGCGGGAGCTGCTACTATGAAAATTAGTCAATAAGGAGTGAAGAAAAATGAATCAACAACAAAAGGAGTTGTGGGTGGCTACTATAGAAAGTAGTAACCTGACTGGAGAAATAACAAAGGACACCATAAACGAACTCGGTTTAATTTTGGGCGGTCAACCCCAATTAGCTCAAAATATTTATCAAAGTTTCCTCAATCAAACCACAAGTTATGAACATAAACCAAGAATTGGCGCGATTATTCATATTAGTTTTGATTACGAAAAGGAAAGAGTCACTTTTGCTTGGTTAAAAAAACAAGTTGTATTGACCGTGCCACAATTTAAACGATTTATGGGTTTCGTTGATACAATTTTTACAGAAATCTATCCAATTGGAACCATTGTCGAATTAGATGAAGAATTATTAACCGAAGATGTTAAAGCGCTTTTTACTACAGATGAATTAGGTTTATTTGTTTCTGTTCAAGGGAGAAAATTAACCATTCCAGAAACGCAAATGATGATTGATTACGTAGGAACTTTATGGCCATTTGGATTACAAGCAGAGGTGGAGCCAATTTATTTTAACTCGGTCATGGTAAAACGAGTTATTTCAGAAGGGCCTACTAATGCGTACGAGGAAAAGTTTACTTTTGAAGTTTTGAGAAAACAATTGGCGCAAGATGAAAAATATTCGTGTACGTATGTCTAATGAGGAGGTGGGCAAATGAAAATTAATATGCGTGAAGTGATGGAAGCTAAAAACAAAATTACTTCTTCCAGAAATAAACTACAAGCAGAAATCAATCGTGCCAAAAGCGATTGGAAAACAGTCCAAGGAAGCGATGCTTTATCTGGAAAAGTCAAAACAGCTATTAATGGTGAAATTGGTAATTACCAACTACCGATGCTAACCAATTATTATGATCTTTTACATACAATAGCACAAGAAATGGAAAAAACAATTAGTGATTTTAAAGCTAGTGTGAAGGAAAATAGTGACTCAGCCATCATCGATACAGATGTCTTAAACGAAGCGAAAGGAAAATTTTCAACGCCGTTATCAAATTTTGCGAAATTAGATAAGAAAATTAGCAACATTTACAGTTCTGTGGCACATATCGTCCCTATTTCCGCACCATCCAATCAATTTAATAAAAAAATGGAAGAGGCTAAGAAAGTCTTGACGGAAACGCTGAAAGGCATGGACACTTTTAACGGACGCAAAGCAGGCAGTGCTGTCAAAGACAAACTAGCCCAACAATCCAGCCAAATCACGAACGTCGGAGGATTAAGCTATAGCAATCCCAAATCATTGGAAATATTTACGGATAAAACATTTAAAAATGAAATAAAAGAAGCGCATAAAAAAGTCCAGGAAGAAGAAAAAGATAGACTTGCTTTTGAAAAAGACCATCCAATTTTAATGGCTATGGATGGTAATTTAACAGAAGAAAAGTTAGACGAACTAGATAAATTAATTAATCATGCGATAGCAAAAGGCGTTGTTTCAGGAAAAAAATATATAAACCATATGAAAAAATTATACATTTCTAGTCGTATCAAACGTCTGCCAAATGGAAAATTGGTAATGAGACGAGCAAAAGGCTGGCTCAAAAAAATTAGATCAATTAGCAGATATTGATGATTATGTGCCAAAAGGTCATCGGTCATTAAGTATCACTGCATCGGGGACCGCAAAGGAATTTACTAAACTAGGAGATAAATTATTAGGCAAATTAGATTTAGTAGATAAGAAGTCTATTCTAAGAGAATCTGGTGAAGCTTTTAGTAAAGCAAGTATTAAAGGGGTCGCAAAGGGAACTCTAAAATCAATGGGGAAATCGTTAAAGAAAGGATTATCTTTTGGCGTTAACGGTGTTGTGAAAGATGCCAAAGCATTAATTAATGCAAAAGGTGCAGGAAAAATTATTCCCGGATTAAACATAGCGGCAGGTGCTGTGGAGGTTGTGCAAGGAATCAGTAAGAGTGAGAAACAAGCCAGAAAAGACGGATTGAAAGGGCAAGAAATTACCGCAAGTAAAGTTGGCGGAGCATTGGTGGATGTCGGGAAAGTGGCGGTGACAACGGCGATGATAGGAGCGGCAACCGCACTTTTACCAGCCACTGCATCAATAGGAGCAGTTGTTGGTGTGGGAATAATAGCAGGTTGGACAGCAAATACAATTGATAAGAAACTAGGAGTTACTTCGGAAATGAAAAAAGGTGTCAAACTCTCTAATAAAAAGTGCGCGAGGATGGTTTTCATGATAAAAAATTATGTACCTACGAAATATAAAAACTATAACAAGAAGCCTTTTACAAAACAATCGGCTAAGAAAGTGTTGAGCGCTTATTTACTGTTGCTTATTAGTTTGATAGTTATACAAATATTTGATAAAAAGAAAGAAACACATCAAAATTTTTTAAGCATACAGTCTATTGGAGCTGTTATCTTATTTGTACTTTCATTAATCGTTTATCTACTATTTGATAAGAAAAACATACAAAAATATTTAGCGTTAATTATGTATTTTTCATCAATATTGTTTACTTTTTTTGCTATAGCATTTTTTAGCTTCTTAGCAGAAAATCCTGTAAAAGTATTTATTGAAAGTATTAGTTTATTGTTTATTCTGCTTATTTTTTTAGAGTTTGTATATATGCTGATTGTTTTCATTTCGTTAAAAATTAATAATTTGAATTTACGAGATATGGTTGCTATGTTCATTATGAACGGAGTGAGTTTGCTTGGAATTGGTTTAATCGTTTTATCAGAAGCTAAAGACAATATATCATTTGGAGTTTTTGGAGCTACAGCAATAATAGCGGGTTTACTTATTTTAGCAACATTTCATTATCCTAGAGTATTACACTATTGGAAAAGACAATCAGATATTGATAGCAATGTATCTGTATATGGGAATTCCATTGAAATGATGAAGAACAAGAGAACCAAAAAATAACTATATTTCTTCCAGAATTAAACGAATGTCAGACGGCACTTTAGTCATCAAAAAAGCCGGGAAATGGTTGAGTAAGTTTGATAAACTAACCGGAATTGATAACTATATGAGAAAAGGCAAAGACTTTACACGACTAAGCACCTCAGGAGGCTTAAAACAATTTACTGATTTAGGTGATTCATTACTGGATAAATTGAAGTTAGTGGATAAAAATGTTGTATTAAAAGGATCAAAACAAGCATTCAAAGAATCAGTTAAAGGAATTGGCAAAGGAACTTTAAAGAGTGCTGGTGGTGCGTTGAAAAAAAGCGTAAGTTTTGGGATTAATGGTATTGTGAAAGATGCTAAAGCATTAGTCAATGCAAAAGGTGCAGGAAAAATTGTGCCAGGGTTGAACATAGCTTTAGGAGCTGTAGATGTCGTTCAAGGAATAAGCAAGAGTGAAAAACAAGCCAGAAAAGACGGATTGAAAGGGCATGAAATTACCGCAAGTAAAGTTGGCGGTGCATTGGTGGATGTCGGGAAAGTGGCGGTGACAACAGCGGTTATTGGAACAGTAGGAAGTGCAATTGCGGTGGCAGGTGGCCCAGTATGGGCTGTAGTTCTAGGTGGAATTGCTATTTCTGCTGGATTAGAAGAGATAAATAAAAGAACAGGTGCTACAAATATGGCTAAGAAAGCTATTAATTCAATGGTAAAAGGAGTATCTGCATGGTTCAAATAAAAGAAATGTTGAAAAATTTTATCCCGAGTACTTACAAAAAGGTATCAAGAAAATCCTTTACCAGTAAGTCCTTCCTTAGCATTATAGGTGCATTTGTCTTTATATTAGGAATTTTATTTCTTTTCTCTATTTCACTTGATATGAAAGAAACGCTAAATACTAGCTTGAATGATAAACTCATATATTTATCATATGGAACTATATGTGCCAATCTTGTAGGTTTGGTTTTGTTTAGAAAGGAGAAACTACAAAAATTTGTAATTATAATTCCGTATATTACTTGTATCTTAATGTTCTATATAATTATGGCAATAGGTGCATCAATGACAGATAATCCAGTTTCTGATTTAAAATTAGGGATGGTTGGAAGTAACTTACTATGGATTATTGGCGTTCTTATAAATACAGTCTTAGTATGGAAATCAGTGAAAACTTCACATTTTAAAATACGAGATAAATATGCAAACTACTTTATTAATAGCCTATCAATAGCAGGGATTATATTTTTCTTTGTGAGTAAAGTGATTAATAATTTTACTTATGCATATACTGGCATGGTGTTTCTAATTGCAACGCTACAAATACTTGCGACCTTTCACTTTCCAAGAGTTCTTAGATACTGGAAAAAAGAACCAAAGAATGAAAATGCCTCTATATATGGAAATTCCATTGAAATGATAAGAACAAGAGAACCAAAAAATAGCTATACTTCTTCCATGATTAAACGAATGTCAGACGGTACTTTAGTGATCAAAAAAGCCGGGAAATGGTTGAATAAATGAGATAAATTAACTGGCATTGATAACGTTATGAGAAAAGGTAAAGACTTTACTTGACTCCAAGCACGCAAGGAGGCTTAAAACCAGCCTTCAAAGATTCAATCAAAGGAATTGGTAGGTATTGAAAAATTTAAAAATAGATCGATTTTAGGAAATTAATTTAATGAAAAGAGGGAAAAAGATGATTGAAAAAGTTTCATTGGAAATGAACAATTTAGTGTATATTGAAAAACGAGCAACAACAGATCAATTAGTGGATTTAATTTTACAATCAGAAGAATTAACTTATGAAGAAGGTTTTTATAAAAATGGACCAACAATGATTGAACTAAAACCAACTGAATTAAGTGAAGAAGAACAAACGTATAAATTTTATATTCCTGTGAATGAGCCAGTTGAAAGTGGCGAGATTTTTACTGTAGAAAATATTCATTATGATCATCTAGTTCGTAAAAGAATTCCTTTTGATGATGAACTTGGCGCTAATATTGAGGAAATGACGGATTACTTGCTGGAACAAAAGATTGAATTTGATGATAAATTATTGTTGGTAATGACCTTAGTTTATGATGAATATTGGGTAGATGTTTTAATCCCAACAAAAGAGTAGGTGAAAAAATGAGAAAAACAATTGGCTATAAACAATCATTACATTATCAAAATGTCATCAGTCGTTATTATGTAACGACTTCAGAGGAGATGGGTCGTTGTTTAGAAGATGCTTTGGAAACAATTTTTGAAGCAGATTATTCTTTATCAGACAGCTTTTTCTATTCAATGAATTCTGACATTCGTGAAGAAGAATTGCTGATTCAAGTTTTTTTACCTGTCAATGAAGAATGCCAAGAGAATCTTCCAGCAGAATATCGTTTCCAATCTTATTTTCAGGTGAACAATATGTTAGCAACTAGAGCAAAAGGCGATAAGTTATCTGAATTCTCTAAAGCATTAGAAGAGTTAATCACTATAGTTGTTCAGGAAGATTTGACAATTGTTTCACCAATTTTCTATTGTCCGCAAGTAATAGATAATAAGGTATACACTGATTTGATGATTGGTATTAAATAGTTTTGAACTGATTAGAGTTTTCTCGTAAGGAAAGAGAAGATAAAAGTTTATAAATGAGGAAGAGATATTTGAAGTGAGACTGACTAAGGCAGATGGGTACAAAAAAATTGGTATAGGACTAGGTGTTATTTTTGTCACACTTATTTGCTTGGTATGGTTTTACTTTTCACTCTATAAAAATCCAGTGACAAGTAATATAATTTTTTTTGTTTTTTTAACAGTAGTGGCTATACTAATCAGTGCTTTATCCTTACTTAAATTAATATGTATGTTTGCTTTTTTGATAATCGAAACCGGGATTAATGAGACTAAGTATATCAGAAAATATGGTGGCATTTTATATAGAATGGACAGTCATGGTTTGTCATATCATGAAAAGGGATTTCTAATAGTGCGTAGTTGGTCGGAGGTCATTGATGTAGGACTTTTCAGACAAATGGAAAGTGAAGTTATTTATAATTATCAAATAAAATTTAGTGATGATGATAGACACACTTTTGATTTAAGAGGGAATTATCCAACGATAGCATTCAAAGAAAAAATTGAAGAATTCTGGTTTAAATACAATAGCTAAATTAATCTTCATTCCCCCTCCTAGAAAACACAAAACCGTGGTACAATAACTTACGTAATAGACACACCTACTCCGAATGTCAAAAAAGGGCAGAAAAGTAGACAAGAAATTGTTTAAGGAGTAAAGTAAACTTACTTAAAATTTTGGGGGAAATAAAATGTATGATGTAATTATCATTGGTGCCGGTCCTGCTGGGATGACGGCAGCACTTTATGCATCACGGTCCAATCTTTCTGTATTGATGATTGAACGCGGTGCGCCTGGTGGGCAAATGAACAACACTGCTGAGGTAGAGAATTACCCAGGCTTTGATTCTATTATGGGTCCAGAATTGGCCTATAAAATGTATGAAAATGTAGAAAAATTTGGTACGGAAAATGCGTATGGCATTGTGATGGGCATCGAAGACCACGGATCCTATAAAGAAGTGATTTGTGATGACAAATCTTATGAAGCTAAAGCGGTAATTATTGCAACAGGCTGTGAACACCGAAAATTGGGTGTAAAAGGCGAAGAAGAATTTGCTGGCCGTGGTGTTTCTTATTGTGCTGTTTGTGACGGTGCCTTCTTTAAAAATAAACGCTTAGTAGTTGTTGGTGGCGGCGATTCTGCAGTTGAAGAAGCAATCTATTTAACACAATTTGCTTCTGAAGTAGTGATTGTTCACCGTCGTGATGAATTGCGTGCGCAAAAAATCATTCAAGATCGTGCCTTTGCAAATGAAAAGATTTCCTTTGTTTGGGATACAGTTGTCGAAGAAATTGTTGGCAATGAAATGGTTGTGACAGGTGTGAAAGCACGGAATGTCAAAACAGATGAAGTTTCTGAAATTGAAGCAAACGGCGTGTTCATTTACGTGGGGCTAGATCCATTAACAGAACCATTTAAAAAAGCTGGTATTACGAATGAGGCTGGTTGGATTGAAACAGACCAAGAAATGAGAACAAAAATTCCTGGTGTTTATGCCATTGGTGATGTCCGTGAAAAAACATTGCGTCAAATCACGACAGCGGTCGGTGAAGGCGGTATTGCTGGACAACAAGTATTTAACTATATTGAAGAATTAAAATAAAAAAATGCTTTTGCCTTTAATA